>Ga0181533_1001570_pt1 | contig 29197 bp, 22 predicted proteins | sample PEATcosm2014_Bin_45_FD_119772 | JGI IMG/M metagenome (GOLD analysis project Ga0181533, IMG submission 119772) | Peatland microbial communities from MTU Mesocosm Facility, Houghton, MI, USA - PEATcosm2014_Bin11_60_metaG | ecosystem: Environmental > Terrestrial > Soil > Wetlands > Peat | place...
AACGTAAAAACCAATATGCATTCCGGTGACATTATCCATTATCCCGCAGCTCAATTCGACCCGTACTCCTTCCGCATATGTGCCCGCCACTCCTCCACGATCCCCTTTAAGTCCATACCGTAATCGACAAAAGCCCCGGTGATGGCGGTATTGCTATCCATCCCGCTGCCAAGGTTGACAAGTATATCCCTGACCTTGTACATGCCATAGGCGGAAATCATGAAGTTGACCAGAGAGTAACTCTGCTGGTAGGCAAGGGCGGCTCTCTGTGCATCAAGCGATGACAACGACTTCTCCAGAGTGGTAAACGGTATATAGCTGCCGGTTTTTGCGGCATTTTCAAGCTCGGTCATGGGGGGATTGAACTCCTTGCGTCCTTCCGTCTCCGCGAGCCCTTCGTTGAGCCATGCAGGACAATTCCCCTTGGTCAGCTCACCGACCACCACATGGGTGTACTCGTGAGACAACACTCCCCGGAGCATGGGGGTAATTTTTCCCGCGCCACCTATCGGGAGCCGCACTTTCCCGTCGTACAGCCCTCCCGACCATTCAGGGCCGGCCGTCACGCTTCGATAATCTCTTTTGGTATAGAGTATCACCGGGACGCGGGTAACGGGATAGTAAGAAAAATCGGAACCTATCCGATTGTAAGCTGTCTCCAGCGCATCCAGCACGTCATCGGCAAGATCCGACCGCGTCCCCTCGTCATAGGAGATCACGAACATGGAGCTGTAGCCCTTCGTCATGCGCGCCTCAACCGCCGATTCCCGCCGCGCCTTCGCCGCCATATCGCGAACGGTCTTTATCTCCGGATCGAGGGCCAGAGCCCGATCCCATGCATCCAAGGCGTGCGTCAGATCTCCGGTGTCATAGTAAGACCTTCCCAGGTAAAAGAGAAGGAGGACATTATCCCCGCCATTCTGCCGGGCATTTTCCAGTTCAATTGCGGATTCATCGTAATGCTTTCCCGAGTAAAGGGCGATCCCCTTCAATATGCCGAACTCCTGATTATCGGGGGCCAATTTGCGGGCGGCTTCGAAGTTTTTCGCTGCATCATCGAACTGTTTTCGTTCCAACTGCCGTTTGCCCACGGTCACATAGGCTGCAGTAAGGTTTTTCCTGATTGATTCATCATAGGGAAAGAGGCTGAAAGCATCCTGGATCTGTCCCAGTGCCTTTTCGTATTCGCCCCGACGCATGAGATCGGCCGCGGAATCATTGAGAACGGTGGATCCCTCCGCAAGGGCCTGTGGAACGACAATTGCCGACAGGAAAAGGAGAAGGAAAGGGATTGCAGCTTTGAGCAACAATCTCTGCATCATAGATTTAGGGGGGTGAAGTTTCTTATAATTCATGCTGACACTATAACATATAAGAAGAAATGGGGCCTGGTTTTTCTATACGTTGCGATAAACAAGATCAAAATATGGGGAATGAAAAGTTGACTCTTATTGCTTTCTTTGATAGATGGCGAGGGGCTCGTATACAATTCCTATTCATCAATTATTTGCATAACTCCCGAGATATCGTTATATTGTTTTTTATCCCGAAACTTAAAAATACAAGCTTTTTGACACAGGGTATCACATGCCCATAGCCGACAACCTCAAAGCAATTCAGGCCAGAATCGAGACTGCCGCCCGCAGGGCAGGCCGTGACCCGGCGTCGGTGCGACTGGTGGCGGTTTCCAAGACCAAGCCGGCGGCGTTTGTGGATGAGGCTGCGCGGGGGGGACAGCGGCTGTTCGGCGAGAACTACGTGCAGGAGTTTTTGTCCAAGGCCCGTGAAGTGAGCGAGCCTGTGGAATGGCATTTCATCGGCCATCTGCAGAGCAACAAGGTGAGGCAGATCGCTGGCCTGGTCACCATGATCCATTCAGTGGACCGATTGTCGCTGGCCCGGGAGATCAATAGTCAATGGGGTAAAATTGGGAGGATCTGTGACGTACTGATCGAGGTTAACATTGCCTGCGAAGGGACGAAGTGCGGCACAACCACCACGGCGGTCTTTGACCTGGTGCGCCAGGCCGCGACGCTATCACACTTGCGAATAAGGGGACTTATGTGCATGCCGCCATACTTCGATGACCCGGAAGAGGCGCGTCCATATTTCCGTGAACTGAGGCGCATTGCGGAAGAGATCAACACGCAGATCATACCACACGTTGAGATGACGGAGCTTTCCATGGGGATGTCCGGGGACTTTGAGGTGGCCATCGAGGAAGGGGCCACTCTGATCCGGGTCGGAACTGCTATTTTTGGGGAACGCATTTATCCGTAAAGAAATCTTGCCTCTAATCAGAATAACTGCAAACACGGAAATCATGGGAAAACTGTAAAAAATCCGAGCGAGAAAGACTCTGCGCCGAAACCAGGTGGCAGGGTTTTTTGTTATGAAAAGCTCGTTTTAAGATATGACATCACTTGGGGAAGGCCAAAATATTTTTTGATCATCTTTAAAATTGATTGTCATTTTCATAATATGTGTTATAATGAGCGTAAAGATCAATTCCACTTAGATGAGAAAGAAGGTGAAACAGATGAGAAAAGAACCGTGCAGAAGTGAAAGACCCAGCAGCCATGTATTTGTTATAGATAAGGAATTGGCCAACAGGGAAGATTGTTATTGCGAGTTTCTGAAAAGCGGCAAGTCGAAAGGAGACTGATCGAAGATCTAGCATTTGCTGGTTTTGACATCAGATGCGGAAATTATGCGGAAATTATGCCGAGAATAAATGATTTGCAATTTCAATTTACGCGGTATAATAGGAACCAAAGATGATAGGATAAATACCGAGCACCAGTGAGAAAGAAGGTGTCATAAATGGGAAAAATAACTGAAGAAACAAGCCATATAGCGATCGCAGCGATGGCGGAGTTGTCCCCCTGCCACACCGAGTTTCTGGAATACGGAGTGACGGTGAAAGAAGAAGAGTTGATACGCAAGTTTGTTGCCACTGGATCTCTTGGTTAGCCGGAATAAGTAACCGGCGCATAGGAACAGAAAAAACCGCCTGAGGATAGCAACATTAAATGTAGCATAACAATAATCCGAGCGAAAAAGCCCCTGCAATGTAAACAATTTGCAGGGGCTTCTTTTTTTCGATAACAATCGCTAGAAATTCAGTTTTTAATAAGTCTGTATTCTCAATCATTAGTGACATTTAAGTAAGTACCGGTTTTCGCATTCTTTACCAAAATTTCCTACAAATCCTTAGAATATGGAAAGTTAACTGCTAACAATCCGTCCAGCAAAGGCTCCCGACTTTCACGAATGTTGATGTGTCACCTTTAAGCGCCACACTATTCTTAATGTCGTCACAGTAGCATTCATTTTCGAACGCGGAAGTTCAAATATACTCAGTTCTTTTGAAACAATCCACTCCCTCGGCCTCTGAACTTCCGAGAATTGCCGCATAACCTCTATCCTTGTTTCCAAAACCTGATTCTCTCATTTCTGACACCTTCTTTCTCACTGGCGCTCGGTATTCATCCTTATTTTGATTTCATATTAGCACAATATGAAATTGATAATCAATTTATTTTGACGGAACGTGCTCTCCGCTTATTTTAATAAAATGGCTGATGAGGCAATAATCTTCGGAGAGATGCAATAAAAACAGGGCCCGCATCTAATCCTTATTGAAATCGCGACATAAAGCTCGTATTATCCGGGCTAGAAGATAAAATCCAACCAGGCACTACATATCGGTTGCCTTATTCCATCTCTCTGATACTACGGAAGTCCAAATAAAGGAGGTAAATAGTGGAAGACTCATTATACAACATAGAGCCCAGGGTTCTCTGGAAACATTTCCTGGAGCTTTCCAAAATCCCTCGAGGTTCAAGGAACGAGGCTGCAGCGGCACGCTATGTGGAAGACTCGGCTCGTGCCATGGGCCACGAGGTGATCCGGGACGACGCAGGCAATCTGCTCATCAGAAAAAAAGCTGCATCGGGGATGGAAAAGCGGCAGGGCATCGTTATCCAGGCCCACGTGGACATGGTCTGCGAAAAGAATGAGTTGACCATGCACGACTTCCTCAATGACCCAATTGCAGTCTACCGGGACGACGACATGATCAGGGCCAGAGGAACCACACTTGGCGCCGATAACGGGATTGGCGTTGCCGCGGCTCTGGCGGTTCTCGAAGCAACCGAAATAAAACACGGCCCTCTTGAAGTCTTGATCACCGTTGACGAAGAGACGGGTCTGACCGGCGCGAATGAGTTCGGGGGGGGGATACTCCGGGGGAAGTATTTTCTGAACCTGGACAGCGAAGACGAGGGGGTTCTGACAATTGGTTGCGCCGGGGGTATCGACACTTCTGTTACCCGTACCCTCGAAATGAAGGATTCCCACCCCGCGAGGAAGGCCTGGCGCCTCAAGGTCCATGGGCTCAAAGGCGGGCATTCCGGGATCGATATCAATCGAGGCCGCGGGAACTCCATCTCTCTGCTGGCCCGCGTTCTCCATGGGATGATTCCCCGGCCCGACCTGGACCTGGCATCCATCGATGGCGGCAATAAACGGAACGCGATCCCCCGAGAGTCGTTCGCCGTCGTGTTGTTGAATCCCGCGCAGGAGGGGGCGCTCAGGGCCGCTGCTGCCACCATAGAGAGTGAACTCCGGAATGAACTCGGCGCCTTTGATCCGGGGCTGGCTCTATCTCTCGAACCCGTGGACGCGCCGGGAAAAGTGATGTCAGCGGCTGATAGCAAGGCTGTTATCGATTTCCTCTTCACTGCTCCCCATGGTGTGACATCCATGTCCCCGGATATTGAAGATCTGGTGCAGACTTCAACCAATCTGGGCGTCGTAGAGACCGGGGATGCCAGAGTCGAGGTGGTCCTACTCAGCCGCAGTTCCATTGACAGCTGCAAGATGGCGCTCGCCGACCGTATCGAAACCCTCGCACGCTTTGCCGGCATGGATTGCAAACATAGCGGAGGCTACCCCGGCTGGAAGCCGGAACCCGACACTTTTCTGGTAAAAACAATGACTCGCCTCTATGAGCGGATGTACGGCAAGCCCATGGCCGTTAAGGCGCTCCATGCGGGGCTGGAGTGCGGGATCATCGGCGAAAAATACCCGGACATGGAGATGGTCAGCATCGGCCCCGATATGTGGGACGTGCACACACCCGAAGAAAAGGTGAGTATCTCCTCAGTGGCCAGGTTCTGGGAGTTCCTGAAGGTGGTCATTGAGACCGTCTAGTTAGTTTCCGTCCGAAAAGGTCCTTTTCCGCCCTGGCGGCTGGGGGAGTGGATGATCGCCTATAATCTAAAGATGAAATATCTGCCGGCAAAATAACCTGCGGGGGGCCGACAGCTGGACGAAAATAGTTTATGGATCAGGAAATCAAGAGGTTTCCTACCAATCAAGCCACTGAAAGAAGAAGCATCGCCGATTGGCGATGCTTCTTGTGCTGCGGGAAATCAATAGTGTTCTTATGTAACGGAGGTAATCCTCATTATCGCAACCCATTCATCATTTGGCGACTTGTCAGCTTCACATCAACACACCACACTTTTTCTTCTGAAAAAGACAAGGCTTAACAGGCCGCTGGCGAAAAGATAGATCGAAGGCGAAATCGGGACGGAGGAAGTCTTCAGCGAAACGTCATCGAGTCCGAAGGCGCCGGGTTCATTTCTGAATATGAAGGTCAGCGTGTCTTTACCTGTGCCGGAAACCAAGAAATTATAATCGCTATATTTGGAATCGGCTGCGTTTGTAGCGGAGGCGAGAGTGGTATTATCCCACATGACGGCCCAATTATTATCAGCGGCTGAACCGCCGTTGGTATTGGCCAACCAAAAGTTCAGATTATAAAATTGGCCGGCAGTAGTGGTTACTGTCTGGGAGACATTAGCCGTGGCGCCATTGTAAGCTCCGCCCCATAAAAATGAATTGCCGCTGTGGGGGCCGAGACCCAAATATGTAGAATTAAAAATACCGGTAGCTTGACTGCTGTCAGTGATCGACCAGGAGGGGGCGTCGGTAACCCCATTGACCCATTGTGTACCCATTGTTTCAAAACCGCCATTCTGCAGCAGGTCTGCCCGAACTGAAATTGTAGTCAAAATCACCAAAGACAACGATGCCAAAATAACAAATCCCCATTTTCTCATTTTTCCCTCCAGTGAACAAAAAGTCTATTTTGTATGCTTGGATACTTTGCAACCAACTTGCCAACAGCCACTGAAGCTGTATGAATATCTCAATGCAATAATTAGCCCAAAAATATATTTCTTAAAAATAAATTTCTTTTATTTTCCTCGCAGCCTGTTGATACGTATGCAAGATTAATAGTTTTGAGAAAATAACGCAATAATAATTAATGATTTAAGTTAGTTAAGTTCGATATACAGATTCAGCAGGCAGCTCCGCAGGAGATAGTCATTCCTGCGTGAAAGCCGTTGTTGCCAGACCAAATATTACTCAATAATTTTAGTACTGACAAATTTGGGAACCGGGGCTCACCATAATTGTCAGTAAAAGCCGGTTTCCCTTGACACGATAACAAGGTAGATTCAATCTGCATACGAGAGGTGGGGTCCGGAGGAATCCGGAGTGCGAAGCTAAGCTGCCTGTGAACAGAAACAGACAACGAATTGGCTATTTAAAACTAGAAGGAGAGATACGAGAGAATTGCTTACATCCTTATTTATAAATCGAGTCTCATAGTTCCCGGTTATTTCTGACGGTCTCAATCCATTCCTCAATATAGAGATCCAGATACTCCAGGCTAATGGCGCTGGCGTGCGGTGTGATAAGCGCATTGGGAAGCGTCCATAGCGGAGAGGATGGAGGCAGCGGCTCCTCAGGGAAGACATCAAGCCCCGCGCCCGCAAGCGGACCGTTTTTCAGGGCGCAGACAAGGTTTTCCTCTCGGTAACAGTTGCCACGTCCCAGATTGTACAGATAAGATCCGGGCTTCATCAGGTCGAAGTGCTGCTCGGTGAACAGGTCATCGGTTTCTGGCCCGCCGGGGAGAGCAAGGACCACGTGGTCGGCCATGGGCAGCGCCTCATTCAGCCTGTCGAAGGTTACTACCCTTGCGGCGCTCGGATCGTTTTCAAATCCCGCCGTACTCCTCTTGACTCCGGTTATTCGCGCGCCGAAGGCTTTCAGAAGTTCCGCCATCTGCCTACCTATGGCCCCGTAACCTACAATCAAAACCTGTTGGCTGAAAAGTGAGAAAGCGCCATCGTAGATCCGGCGGTCCCAGATTTTCTTCTTCCGGTTATCCGAGGCCGGGTCCAACCGGCGGTTGAAATAGAGCATCATAGCCAGAAGGCTTTCCCGCATGATGCGGCCGTGAAAGTGCCCGTAAAAATTCTTCACCCTCCCTGAAGGGTCGGGCGGCACCCAATCGTTCCCGGCGGCCGGTGTGAATACCGCTTCGAGCTTTGGCGCCTTTTCGTACCATTCCGGCCGGAATACCCAGGTCATGAGCCAGACGGCATTGGGGAGCCTGGCTTTAAAGTCTTCGCGGCTGGCCGCTTCAATGAGGCGGATGCCGGGAAAGGCCTCGCATATTCGCTCCAAATGCCTTGACTTGATTGAAAAAGAATCCACTTCATTTTTCAAATTGACCAGGATATCTCTAGTTATCATCTTTCCTCCTTTCACGCACCATCAGGAAAAACAGCAGCAGCGCAACCAGGTTCACACTTCCGGCAGCGGCAAAACCGAAGGGGTAGCCGATCTGTTTCAGGGCGATACCCATCACGGTGGAACCGGCCATCATCCCCAGATAGATACAGCTGTTATACATCCCCATGGCCAGCCCCCTCTGCACAGCTGGGGTCTGATCAGCGATCATGGCGCCAATGGTGGTGAAGGTGAGGGCCATTCCCACCCCCATGACCACGGCGCAACCCAGCAGTTGTGCAAGCTGTACCACCTGCCCCAGCGCTGTCAATGCCACCGCCAGGCAGATCAGGCCGGCAGCCACGATCCGGCGACGATCAATCCGGTCGGCAAGGCTTCCAATCGGTACCCTGCCTATAACATTGGTAACGGCCTGGGCGGCAAACACCAGGCCGACCTGGGCCGGATCATATCCATGCAACGAGGCGTACAGGGGCAGAAACGTCAGGAATACACCGAAGCCGATACAGCTTCCGGTAGTCGCCAGCAGGCAGGCAAGCAGGGGGCGGTTGTGCAGCAATTCGAAACTGCCCGCCAGGACGGCATGCAGCTCTGTCTTGCGGCGGGGAGGACCCTCTGGCAGCACCAGAAGTGCCAGCAACGCAACCGCAACCAGCAGGCTTCCGGATACGGCAAACACCTGACGCAAACCCAATATCTTGGCAAGGTAGCCTCCTGACGCCGGTCCCAGGGTCATGGCGATGTAGGTGGCAGTGGTATACCGGCCATAGGCCTGACCGAGCCGATCAGATGGCATGACATCGGCCACCAGCGAAAGCATGCCGGGAGCAAGGGCGGCCAGACCGGCGCCGAAGAGAATATAGGCCACGGCCATCTGTCCCGGCTGGTGGCACTGTGTCACCAGCAACGAAGATGCGGCAGTGGCGGCCACACCGGCAACAATCGGCAGTTTGCGTCCGGTGCGGTCAGCCAGTAGACCGGCGGGAATGGAAAGCAGCCCGGTAGTCAGCATGAAGGCGCCATTGATGGTTCCCACCTGTGCCGGACCGGCTCCCAGCGTTGCAGCAAACAAAGGCATGACCGGGATGCGCAGGTACGAGCTGAAAAAGGTGGCGAAACCGATCAGGCAGAGCAGCATAAATGGAGTGAGGGTCTGCGAGTTTTTTGCCATGTGATCTTGTTTTCCAATTTCAAATCCAGGATGAAATCAAGGCGGCGAGGATTGAGACGACGAAGGCGTACAGTTACGTACGTTGAGGAGCCGAAGACGAGCCAACGAAGATAGCGCCTTGATTTGAAATTGGTATCAGCGGTTGATGGTCGTCATCATGGCTGCCGGATAGCGCTCCCCTGAAGCTGCCCCATTTGGCAAGGCCTCATCAATCTCCCCCTTTTCGTCCTCGCTGATCTCCACCACTCCGGCGGCGATATTCTCCTCAAGGTACTTCCGCCGCTTGGTCCCCGGTATCGGCACAATGTCGTCCCCCTGGGCCATCACCCAGGCCAGGGCCAGCTGTCCGGGGGTGATCCCTTTCCGTTCGGCGATGGCCTTGACCCGCTCCACCAGTTCCAGGTTCTTTGTAAAGTTCTCCCCCTGAAAGCGGGGTGACAGCCGACGGTAGTCGTTAGCAGCAAAATCGTCGGGGCTCTTCAGTTGCCCGGTCAGGAATCCTCTCCCCAGCGGGCTGTAGGCCACAAAACCGATCCCCAGTTCCCGCAGGGTCGGCAGCACCTCGTCTTCCGGGTCGCGGGTCCAGAGCGAGTACTCGCTCTGCAGGGCGGTGATAGGATGCACGGCATGGGCGCGACGGATGGTCTGGACACCGGCCTCGGAGAGCCCGATAAATCTCACCTTGCCGGCCGTGACCAGGTCGGCCATAGCCCCAACAGTCTCTTCAATGGACACATCGGGGTCCACCCGGTGCTGGTAATAGAGGTCGATATGCTCAAGCCCCAGCCGCATCAGCGATGCGTCGCAGGCCGAGCGCACATACTCCGGCTTGCCGCACACACCGCGGAAGTTCGGGTCACTGGTACGGACAATGCCGAATTTTGTCGCCACAATCACATTGTTGCGTCTGCCCCTGAGCGCTTCGCCGACCAGCTCTTCGTTGGTGAATGGACCGTACATGTCAGCGGTATCCAACAGGGTGACGCCAAGTTCCAGGGCGCGATGTATAGTGGCAACGGATTCGGCATCATTCCGTTCCCCGTAAAAATCCGACATCCCCATGCAGCCCAATCCCTGGGCCGATACGACCAGCCCCTCTGTTCCCAGTTTTCTCTGTTCCATGTTCAAACTCCTTGTCCGTCTTGTTTGTGGGCTTCGGCTATTCTAACGCCAACCTTGACACATCCAGCAGGGTCAGATACCGATCGTGCTCAATTTACCTCTTTTCTCCCCACCTCGCAGCTTCATTTTCCGTGTCTTCAGGCCGCACAGATGGCAACGCTTATCAGTGACAACCTGTCCGCATATCCCGCTCCGTAGCCGGGGGAGCCCCTCTTTCCGCAGACCGGTCAGCTCTCCCGCGGATTGGCCCCACATCTGCATTACCGTTTACCCCTGAACACCCATTGGCGTCAATCCTTTTTTGTCTTTGCTGACTACATGGACTTAAGGACGAAAGGCTGAACAAGTAAACGTGGAAGGGTCAACATCGCCGGATCTCGGAATTCTTCGAGGCCAATTATCATCGTTATATGCCCTTGTTCAGGCTGGGCACGATAGGTACCGCACAGACGATCCCACCATGAGAGGTCGAAGCCGAAGTTGCTGTTCGTCTCACGGGGAATTATCGAATGATGGATCCTGTGCATGTCCGGCGTCACCACGACCAGCCGCAACCACCGATCCAGTGTCTCAGGAATCCGAACGTTTCCGTGGTTGAACTGGGAGGTGGCGTTCAAAGCAACCTCGAAGATAACCACCGCCAGGGCAGGCGCTCCCAGCAGAGCTACTGCTGCCAGCTTGATCACCATCGAAATAAGAATCTCAACGGGATGGAAGCGATTGCCGGTGGTGACGTCAATGTTCAGGTCGGTGTGGTGCATCCGGTGGAGACGCCAGAGGATAGGCAAAAAAAGGAAAAGTACATGCTGAAGATAGATGACGAAGTCGAGGATTACCAGAGTCAGGATGATTTTGATCCAGGACGGCAGGATGATGATGTTCAGGATGCCCCAGCCTTGATTCCGGGCCATGACCGACATACCAACAGGGAGAATCGGCAGAGAGAAACGCACCACTGTGGTATTGATAACCACCAGGGAAAGGTTGGTAACCCAGCGCCGCCGTTTGCTGTCAGTCAGCGCACGCCGGGGAGCAAAGACTTCCCAGATGGCAATGACCATCAAGACGCCGAAAAAGCAGGCAAGACGAATTACGTTTTCTCCCGGCATCCCTCTTGTCCTTTTTCTCGGAATGGATTACTCATGATTTATGTCGTGCCGCTGCCGCAACAGTCGTCAAGGAACCGTTGCAGTATTTTCTCTTCAACACCGACCACGGAAGCTATCCGGGAGAGCTTTGCAAATGCCCAGCTGCTCTTGCTTTCCGCCAGCAGTGTGCCGTCGGTTGTATGAATGGCGGACCGTACGACGGCATTATGCCCGTCGTGGCTGTTGATGCTCCCTTTCAGAAGGACTTCCGTGTTTGTCGGCACCGGCCTCAAGTAGCGGGTCGTCATTTCACGGGTGAGTCCGAGCCGGCCGAGATGGGCAATCATCGCCCAGGCTGCCGCTTCATCCAGCAGGGTGGCGATGATTCCGCCGTGCACGAGGCCATCAAACCCGCACAACCTGTCGGGCACGACGCATCTGGCGACGCAGCCCTGTGCAGCGCGCTGGAAACGTAATTGCAGCCCATAGGGGTTTTTCGGCGAGCAGCCGAAGCAGTGGCCCGGCCATTGCCCCAGGATTTCCCGTTGCTCTGTCTCGTCTCCACTGCCGGCGCAGAACCCGTCTTCAGGCATCATTTACACTCTCCCATCCGCTTCGCATTCGACTTAGCGGCAAACTGCAGGACAAACCGAGACAAATCTATTATTAGTTAACGAACAGAAAATAAAAACAGTCCCGTTTTTTCCCGTTGGTTATTCCAAGCTGTTATCCAAGGCTGTTCAAGCCGCTTTCAGCATGAAATCCACATGAACGACGTCATATGGAAAGACGATCTGGCCTTTGTCTGTTTTCTGCAATATTCCAGCTTTCAGAAGTGCTTGAACGTCGCCATGTACGGCCTTCACATCCCTCCCCATTCGACGGGCTGTCTCACGAATCGTCAAGGGTCCTGCGCCTGTCATGACCTTAAGCAGATTCCAGCGCTTACCGGAAATTACCTTAAAAAGAAGTTCCGGTGACTCGAAGCTTATAAATGTCCCTTGTGGTTCTGCCTCGAACGCACGCAGGAAACGCTGATTAATTTTTTCACGGGCTGAAACCTCCAATGTTATGGTACGCATATTAGGGCCTCCAGTTGTCCACATCGTTCCAGAAATCATCGAGTAGGACTTTCGGTGTGGTGAAAAGGTATGTGAATTCTTCGTTGCCAATATGCTTGTGGTCTCCTTTGCCAGACTCGTTGTCATAACGCAGCACGCAGCGGCCATTGACGACGAGTGCAAGTCGATACTTAAAGTAATGGTGACCTCCAGAAAGAGGTGACGGCAAGTGCCACACTACCAGTTCAGCGAAAGCATCTTCTGAAATGATGTGGCGCTCGTTGAGCATTAGTTCAGAATTCATGTCGGAAAGAATAACAACAACTGATGGTGTTGTCAAGAACTACAACACTTGATCTTTCTGTTTATGCCTTTGATGGGAAACTTATGGGGACATTCTTCAAAACTTTGCCTGCCAACACTTTTCGTCTATTTATTTAACTTCTTAATTACGTCCATTTAGCTCCTTCTCTAGCTCCTTTAGTATGTTACACGGCAGGAAACGAGAGATAAAAATCGGGCAAGGATGGGTGGAGCGGTCAGGCAGGTATTGAACACTTCCTTGTTATTTTGACAAAACCGTAAAGCCACTCCACCAATGCAGCTACAGGTGGAAAACTAGGAACATTTTTGACCGCAATATATTTATGCTCCGACCGGTAATTAACATTTAGAATATCTTCTGACGTGTAAAAATGCTGTCAGAAATTTCATTGACAAATGCAAATCAGAGGTTATAAATATTGTTTATGCCCGAACAAGTAAATTCCTATCCCATAAATCCTAGATGCAGAACTGGCCCGTGATCGGGCTCACCTCGGGCACAGCCATCTGGCTCGTGTGAACGGCTACCGGTATGTGGCCCGGCCCTCTCCGAGCTGTTATCCCGATGACAGCCCCATCTTCCTAGAAATTGACGAACCAGCAGGCCCTTGTGGTGTATGAGAAGGGTAACGCACTGGCGGAACTGAACAACCACATCGCCGACGAAGTCGGCGACGGCCTTGATGTGCATGTGCTGCGACGCCGGCCGCAGCCCAAACGAAAGGAACCGGGAGATGGCCAATGCATGGATCGAAACGGTGGCGGAGGCGCAGCGGCGTGCCAAGAAGCGCCTGCCGGAGTCGGTGTATGGAGCGCTGGTAGCCGGCTCGGAGAAAGGGCTCACTGTTGGCGACAATGTTGCCGCGTTTTCCGAGCTTGGTTTCGCCCCGCACGTGGTCGGCCTGCCGGGCAAACGCGACCAGACCACGACGGTAATGGATCAGGCAATCTCACTTCCGGTGGTAATATCACCGACAGGGGTACAGGCCGTTCATCCCGACGGCGAGGTAGCTGTAGCGCGTGCCGCGGCGGCCAGAGGGACCGCAATGGGACTCAGCAGTTTCGCCAGCAAGCCGATCGAGGAGGTCGTGGCCGCCAACCCGCGGACCTTCTTCCAGGTTTACTGGGTTGGAACCCGCGAGGAGATGAAAGGGCGAATCGAGCGGGCCCGTGCCGCCGGAGCGATAGGCATGATAGCGACGCTTGACTGGTCATTTTCCAGAGGGCGGGACTGGGGCAGCCCCACCATCCCCGAGCGCGTAGGCCTGAAAGCGATGCTGCACTTCGCTCCCGAGGTTCTCAGGCGCCCGCGGTGGCTGCTGAACTTTGCACGCAGTGGACACATCCCGGATCTGACCGTGCCCAACATGGCACTGCCGGGCGAACCGGCGCCAACCTTCTTCGGCGTGTACGGCAAATGGATGCAGACGCCGCCGCCGACCTGGGACGACGTTTCTTGGCTGCGCAACGAATGGGGCGGCCCTTTCATGCTCAAAGGAGTGATGCGGGTCGATGACGCGAAGCGTGCAGTCGATGCAGGTGTCACGGCCATCTCTGTTTCCAATCACGGCGGCAACAATCTCGACGGCACGCCCGCGACCATCCGGGCTCTGCCTGCCATCGCCGAGGCCGTTGGCGACCGGATTGAGGTCCTTCTTGACGGAGGAGTACGGCGCGGCAGCGACGTCGTCAAGGCGCTTGCTCTTGGGGCCAAAGCCGTAATGATCGGACGCGCTTATCTTTGGGGCCTTGCCGCCAATGGCCAGACAGGCGTCGAGAACGTCCTTGACATTCTGCACGACGGGATCGACTCCGCACTGCTCGGACTCGGGTACAACTCCATCCACGACCTGTCCGCTGAAGACGTGCTGATCCCATCGAGCTTCTCCCGTCGACTAGGCGCCTAGTCTCCTGGAAGGTCGTTTCGCCAATAAATCTTGGTTGAGAAGAAAGAACGGGACAAAGAAAAAACTATTGTCTGAGGCACTGGGCGATAGACTCCTCCTCCAAAATACAAATTCCTGCCAATTGTCATCAAGGGTAGCCCCGCTGGGTCTAAGGCGTCAGCCGATACACTTGTATTCATGTCGAAAGGCATTATACTTACCTATATAAACATTTATTTTGAGTGAATTAACTCGGCCAGAACACTCTTCTTTTTATCCGCAAGCCGACTGCTGATCTTTTGCACCGGGAGGTGCGGAATGAACGAAGTTACCTATGATAGCGGGCTGCTGGATGAAAAATTATATTCAACCCTGATAAACTCCATACGCGGCATTGTCTGGGAAGCTGACCCTTTGACTTTCCGTTTCTTCTTTGTAAGTCCACACGCAGAAAGAATCCTTGGTTATCCAATGCAACAATGGATCAATGAGCCTGATTTCTGGCGTACCCACACACATCCTGATGACGTGGAATGGTGCAGCGACTACTGCCGCGATGCCTCGCTGAAGGGAGAAGATCATGAATTTCAGTACCGCATGATCGCTGCGGATGGACGCGTCGTCTGGCTCCACGATATCGTTACGGTTGTCCGGACAGACGATGGAACTCTCCGGCTGCGTGGGATCATGATCGATATCACCAAGAACAGAATGACCGAAGAAAAGTTACGCTCTGAAGAAGAACGTTTCCAATTGGCCATGCAGGGGGCCAATGACGGCCTGTGGGACTGGAATCTTTTGACCGATGAAGTCTATTATTCTACCCGCTGGAAATCCATGCTCGGTTATTCAGAAGAAGAGTTGGAACCCCATTTGAATACTTGGAAGCGTCTGGTCCATCCTGCGGACCGCGAAGCCACATTGGCGCAGGTTCAAGATTTTCTTGACGGACGCCTCGAAAAATATGAGTTCGAGTTCCGGATGCGGCACAAGGCAGGACACTACCTAACCGTTCTCTCACGCGCCTTCCTGACGCGAAATGCACAGGGGAAAGCCGTTCGCCTTGTCGGCACGCACGTTGATATCACCGGGCGCAAGTGGGCGGAAGAAGCCCTTCGCGAGAGCGAGAAGCTGTTCCATACCCTCTGCGACTCCGCGCCGATCGGCATTTTCAGGACGGATGGCGAGGGGAACAATACATACTGTAGCCCGGGCTGGGAGAAAATTACCGGGATGTCTGCCTCGGAAGGGATGGGTATGGGCTGGAGCAAGGGGATCCATCCCGACGATCTAGAAGAACATTGGAAAGTCTGGAATAAGACAATTGCCGTAGGGCATATTTATTCCCATGAGCACCGGCGGCTGAAACCGCAGGGGGAAACGATCTGGGTTCGAACATTGGTAACCCCCGTGAAAAGTCCGGCCGGCAAGATCTCAGGCTACGTAGGGACAATGGAGGAGATCAGCGAACTCCGGCAAGCCAGGCAGGATATTCTGAAAAACCAGAAGATCGAGGCGCTTGGAGTGCTGGCAGGAGGACTTGCCCACGACTTCAACAACATCCTTACGATCATCCTCGGCAATGTCTCCCTGGCGCGTCTACAACTGCACGACCCGGAAAAGGTGACAAAACAACTGGAAAAAGCAGAGAACGCAACCGCCCGAGCAAAAGATCTGGCCCAACAACTCCTTACCTTCGCACGGGGGGGCGAACCGGTTAAGAAAATTATCGAGGTAGCCGGTCTGCTGAAGGAAGCGGCCGGTTTTGCACTGCACGGTTCCAATGTCAGGGGCGAATTTGCCCTTGCCGACGACCTCTGGCCGGTTGAGGCGGACGAAGGACAGCTTAGCCAGGTTATCCAGAATCTTGTGCTTAATGCGGTCCAGGCCATGCCGGAAGGAGGGAGTGTAACCATAAGCGCGGAAAATGCCATATCTCCGCAGGAAGAAAAGAGATTCGTGAAAATCTCCGTAGCTGATACCGGCTCCGGAATTTCCGAGAACCATCTGCAGAGGATTTTCGACCCCTACTTCACCACAAAACAGCAAGGGAGCGGCTTGGGGCTGGCTACATGCCACTCGATCATCAGGAGACATGGCGGCAAAATAAGGGCGACATCGGTATTGGGGAAGGGGAGCACGTTTCATATCTCCCTGCTCGCCTCCGAACAGGAAAGAGTCTCCGAGCCATCATCTCGAAAAGCGGTATCCCATGGCAGCGGCCGAATACTGGTCATGGATGACGAGGAAGATATCAGGGAGCTTACCCAGATCATACTGGAAGAGCTCGGTTATACGGTCGAGACTGTTGAAAACGGCACTGAGGCAGTAGATCTGTATCGGCAAAGGAAAGATGAGGGTACCCCTTTTGTTGCGGTCATCCTTGACCTGACCATCCCTGGAGGAGACGGCGGAAAAGATGCAAACGAAAAGCTCCTCAAAATAGACCCTGATATCAAAACAATCGTTTCCAGCGGCTATTCCACTGACCCGATCATGGCCAATTACCGGGATTACGGATTCAGCTCAGTGCTCGTCAAACCCTACCGATCTCAGGAGATAAGCAAGGTTTTGCAGGAGTTACTCACGGCATAAGGTTTCTTAAGAGTGAGACTGATCTATTAAAAAGGCTCGCTGGATATAGTCCCGACGTAAATTTTCCGGAGATTGTAGGCGTGCATAAGGCCGGCAAAATCCGTGCAATTAAGCCGGAGACAAAGTTGATAGTTTTTGGCAAAAGCGGCCACCTTGCTCACAATTTTTTAGTGACTGGATTCTTCCCGAAAAGGAACGCTCCGGATTTATCGAAGTTTCGCGGCATTTTTACGAAATGCCACTACATATGTCCGAAAGCCTGACCTGACTTTTGGCACTGTCCAGGGAAATCTCATCCTTGGCAGGTTTCATCTTAATTGTTGGCCATCCTGTCTACGCTTTTTGTTTTCGCTGTTTTGGTTCCTCATCTTTTTCGCTGTAAGTCCTGACCGATGTCACCATCTTCCAGTCATAGTAAGTGTTTATCGCTCCAGTTGTGTCTTCTTCTTCCGAGATGCGGAGAAACTCATCGCCGAGGAAGAGGGTGGCCTCGGCATAAATTTTACCCTCATTGACTTGGACCTTTATACCTTTGCGGAGTTTGCGCGACAGGCTCCCGTGCAACGGCATTGATGCATACTCGAATACCTTTTCCCATACTGATTTCATCTAAAACCTCCTCATTGTGAAATGTGCCATGTATCGGCACTGGATAGAAAAACGCCCGGCATAGGATCTGGTATGCCGGGCTTCGTTGCAGGCGGACGTCATTCATGGTAGATCAGCGAAGATTCGGCAACCTCTCCTCCAGCCGCGTCAAGTGCGACGCGGGTAACGCGAGCGTCCTCTGGCCAACCGGTGGTGGACTGAGGCATGGCCGACTTCGTGATGGGCAAGACTATCGCTGGGAGGCAGGGACATTAGTCAGATCCTTTGACAAGGTGCGATTCATGGGCATTGTATTATTAGTGGCTGACTGATTCAAGTAGCTTGTGCACTCCTCGTCGGTGCTCGTACTGAACCCGCCGGCCTGTAAACCGACCCAGGCGTCGACCCTGACAGGGTCAAATCCGCTCAGGCGAGTTCCACCCGCATCTCCCCATCACGCGTGGCTACCGCAAGAGCCCCCTCCGCATGTACTTCGACACGTGCTCTTTGCCTGCACATCATCGCCATGTATGATGAAGTAGTCGAGGGATTCACGGGTCACGAACCATTCGTTCCCATCCTGGCCGCCTTTCAGTACCCCCTCCTTGATAAGCATGAGGATACGCAAATGGGTGGTGCCAAGCACTTCTGCGGCTTCCATGACAGGCATGGTTTCTCCTGTGTCGGTTTGCTCTTCCATGGTGACCTCTCCACTTATATGAATAACCCTGTTCGATAGCTACATTTGCCTGGTAGTTTCATAATTCGTGCCAACCGGAAGGGAAACCCTCCCGCTGCACTGGAATCGGAGTTATTGGTCTAAGTCCGAGGATAAAGCGAAAGGATCTGGAAACGCCGGCTGCCAAAAACCGGAGCAGGTTGCCTAACCGATAGGCACTACCGGCATGTCTCAATTTTGGGGAAGATCAATCACTGTGCCTCCTGTGTTTGCTGTTTTGCAGGTTGACATATGCTGTTGTGATGATTAGCTTCTCCTGAAGAGATAACAGGAGCCTGAACATGAGTGAACAACATGATGAAATAATCGATGCCGAATTTAACGGCAAGCCAGTGAAAGAGGAGTCGGGGGGGCTTGTTCTCACCACCGATGTTCTGCCGGCCGGTCTGCCGATCATTCCGATACGCCCGCGCCCGGCTTTTCCGAATACATTTATCCCCATGCTCGTAAATGACCGCCACCATGTCCAGGCGGTGAAGCGTGCAATGGAGAGCCCCTCCCGGACCGTCGGACTTGTGCTGGTAAAGGAGCCCGACGAGCCGGACAGCCCGAATAACCTGCACAGAGTCGGGGTGGCCGGCAAGATCGTCAGGCTCAACCATGCTGACGACGACAGCGCTCAATTCCTGGTAAACACACTTGAGCGCTTTACCTTCGAAGATCTGACCGAAACCGGCGAAGGATATTTCGCCCGGGTGCGCTACCATTATGGTGCCGAGCTTTCCGTCAACACGGAGCTCAAGGCATATTCCATGGCGGTACTGGCTACCCTCAAGGAACTCATTCAGATCAATCCTCTCTACTCCGAGGAAATCAAGCTATTCCTCAACCGCTCCAGCCTTGACGATCCGGGAAGGCTCGCCGATTTCGCGGCTGGCCTCACCTCTGCTGACGGCCAGGAATTGCAGCAGGTACTGGAAAGCTTCGACGTTCGCAGGCGAATCGATCTGGTCCTCGTCCTGCTCAAGAAAGAGCTGGAAGTGACACGTCTGCATACTAAAATCACTAAGAAAATAGAGGAGAAAATCAGCAGCCAGCAGCGCGAATTTTTCCTCCGCGAGCAGCTCAAGGCGATAAAGAAAGAGCTGGGGCTTGAAAAGGATGCGAAGACAACGGAAATTGAAAAATTCGAGGAGCGCCTTAAGGGGCTGAAGCTAAATGATGAAGCGCAGCGGACCGTCACTGAGGAGATAGAGAAGCTGAGGCTTCTGGATACCTCATCTCCCGAATACCACGGGACCCGCAGCTATCTCGATTGGCTGACCATTCTCCCGTGGGGGAAGTTCAGCAAGGACTCCTACAACCTCGATAAGGCCCGACGCATCCTCGACCGTGATCACCACGGCCTGACGGACGTGAAAGAGCGGATCCTCGAATTCATCGCCGTGGGAAAGATGAAGGGGGATATCTCCGGCTCGATCATATGTCTCGTCGGCCCTCCAGGGGTGGGGAAAACCTCGGTCGGCAAGAGCATCGCCGACGCTCTGGGCCGTACCTTCTACCGATTCTCCTTGGGCGGCATGCGCGACGAGGCGGAGATCAAGGGGCATCGCCGCACTTACATCGGCGCGATGCCGGGGAAATTCATCCAGGCGATGAAGAGCGCGGGCACGGCCAACTCGGTGCTGATGCTGGATGAGATCGACAAGGTGGGCGCCTCATTCCAGGGGGACCCGGCCTCGGCCCTGCTTGAAGTCCTCGACCCTGAACAGAATGCGACATTCCGCGACCATTACCTGGATGTTCCCTTTGATCTTTCCAACGTCATGTTCATCGCCACGGCCAACCAGCTCGATACCATTCCGGCGGCGCTTCTGGACCGGATGGAGGTGATTCGTCTTTCGGGATACATCCTTGAGGAAAAGCTGGAGATCGCCAGGCGGTTCCTCATCCCCAAGGCCCTCAGGAACCATGGCCTGAAGCCAGGGCAGGTAACCATACGCAAGGACACCCTGGCGGCGCTCATCGACGGCTGGGCTCGCGAAGCCGGGGTGCGGACCCTTGAGAACCGCATCAAGAAGATCATGCGGAAGGCCGCGCGGGAATTCGCCGCCGGCCGTGCGGAGCCGATGGCAATAGGCCGCAAGGATCTGCCCGGCATCCTCGGGCAACCAGTCTTTACCACGGAGGAGCTATTCGAGGATGTCGCCGGGGTGGTCACAGGTCTCGCCTGGACCAGTCTCGGCGGCGCAACGCTCCCCATCGAGGCGACCGCCATGCCGAGCAAAAGCAAGGGGTTCAAGCAGACGGGACAGCTCGGCAACGTCATGGTCGAGAGCTCGGAGATCGCCTATTCGTTCGTCATGGCCCGCCTGAAGGAGTACGGTGCTTCAGAGGACTTCTTCGACACCCACTTCGTCCATCTGCACGTTCCTGCCGGCGCCACTCCCAAGGATGGCCCTTCGGCGGGGATCACCATGGCAACGGTGCTGATCTCTATGATGAAAGGGAAACCTGTGCGCAAAAAGCTCGGCATGACGGGTGAATTGACCCTCACCGGCCGTGTTCTCCCCATCGGCGGGCTGAAGGAAAAGACCATAGCCGCACGCCGCGCGGGACTCAAGGTGCTGATATTCCCGGAAGGGAACCGCAAGGACTTCGCCGAACTCCCCGATTACCTGAAGGAGGGCCTGGAGGTGCACTTTGCGAAGGAGTACAAGGATGTTTACAAGGTGGCGTTCGGGAAGGGGTGAATAAAATCCGGAAGGGTCAGATTAGATATTCAGGACAGGGGGCTATAGTCAACCGGCAGTTTTGCTTTCCGGCAAATTTAGGTTATTGAAATTTGGAGACGCGACTCCTCTCCTTCCCTCCAGGTGCTGGTTGAAAACTTCGCATTTTCAAGATTATTGCTTGGAAAAAATGGGGAATGGATAGTGATCCTCATCCCCCTCTTGTTCGCTTTTTCCACAACAACAACTTTATGGCCAGGAAGGGACAGAGAAAAAATACCAGGTTGATTATCTTCAAAAATGCCATACCACCGTAATTTATCAAATCAAACTCTTTCCTGTTTATTGCGAACCATTTTGTATTTAGCCCATACAAACAATCTGGAGCGAATAGAAAGATAAGAAACCATAATAACAGGATTGCATAACTGATAAGGAATGATCCGCCAAGTATTGTAGCCAGCGCTTCCAAGGTGATGTTATTTTTTTCTCCATCGTTCATGGGAATACCCTCCATTAAGTCAGTATCACCGACGAGCTTTAGCAAGCTTTAGTGGCCAAGCCTCCAAAATCCAAATTTGAAGTTTGGAGACTTGGCCCTTTCATTTCCCCAGTTTTGTCAATTGCGTAGGTCTGACCCTTTGTCCTTCCTCAGCCTCCCCCGGATTGTTTCGCTCTCCCATTCAGGAGACAGCGCATTTACCGAAAATTGTCATAAAACCCCGCAAGGAAAAGCACAGTTTAACGAATCAAGTAATGAAGCAACGCGAAAATATTTCGCATCTGCTGATAATATTTATTCATTTATCATAGACGCTTTTATCAAATTCGGCGGTAACCCCCTGTCTCTTCAGTTGGGCGGAGATATAAGGCCCACCGTAGCATAGGAAAACTACCGTTAGATAAGATTATTGCATCGAATATCAATTATTTTGGTCTGTAAATTGCTATAAGCATGATGCGATGCTTTCTTCGCCGTGCTGTTCACGAGGTTTAAGGTCATGTCCAATCTAAGGGTGCCCGTATTCGCTTTTTTCGTTTTCCTGTCACTGACATTATCCATTGCAGCGGCTGATATCTACAAGTATGAGGACAATGAAGGGGTGCTTCACTTCACGGACGCCCCTACCGACCATCGCTTCAAAATATACATTCGAGATATTAAAAAGGACAAACAGTTCCGCACGCATTTCCGTCTGGCAAACTGTGTTGGGAACCCCACAGAGTTCGAACCGATCATTAATTCCTGCGCATTGGAGTTTGGGGTCGACAAGTCTCTGGTCAAAGCGGTGATTCATGCCGAGTCGGGGTATGATCCAAATGCCGTTTCCACCAAGGGAGCGAGCGGCCTCATGCAATTGATGCCGAATACCGCTAGAAGCCTTAAAGTGGGCAATTCTTTCGACCCCGCGGAAAACATTCGCGGCGGAGTCAGGTACCTGCGTTTCCTCCTGGATACCTTCAGGGGGAATGAGGCTTTAGCACTTGCCGCATACAATGCCGGGCTTTCCCGGGTGGCCCAGTACGGCGGTATCCCACCATACGAGGAGACCCGTAATTATGTTGCCAAGGTATTGGAGTACAGAAAATCATACCAGTAGACGGGCGTATTCCTTAACCGCCGAAAATTCCGCAAGCCTGGCTGGAGTGAGACGGTTCCCCGGTTTCCCCTTAGACCAAGACCAATCCGGCCACGATCGCTTCCAAATCAATAACATGCCCGCTGCCAAGAAAGTTACAGTTTTGTCAATTGCGTAGGATGACCCCTTGTCCTTCCTCCTTATTTTGCCTTTATTTTCCGAAAAGCTGCTTCAATCCCCGATCCAGCAACTGCTGTTCAGGCTTTTGCGTCCCCTGCTGTCCCTGCTTTCCTTTGAATAGGCGGTTGCCCAACTCCTCCTGCAGCTTGCCCTTCAAATGTGCCCCAGCCAGAGATGCGTCAAGGGAAAAACTTGGGGAACCGATGTTGCCACTTACCTTGAGCGGAATCACCCCCCAACCCTGGCTATCTGTAAGGTATCGTCCAAAGTCTCCCCGGGCGACCTGGCTGGTGATCGCCGGTGACAGCCGAGTATCCAGGGACATGTTGAGGCGCTTCTCAAAATCGACAGTTCCGGCGGTCTTGATCCGGGCATCGTTCCCGTTCAGTTCCGAGTTCAGTGTAACAATCCCTCCCTTGATCCCGAAGGTGCCGTAATAGCGCCCGAAACGCAGGACCCGGAGCTGGTCAGCTTTCAAGTACCCTGCCAGCTTTTGCATGAAACCACTGCCGGTCAGCTTGCCATTGGTGATGTCAAAGTTGCCATGCCCGCTGAGGTTGCGTTTGATCGACTCAGGCAGGGTGCCGCTCCCTTGGAGCTGGGCTGTGAACCCCATACTGCCGAAAACAGAACCTGCTGCCTTCGGTGCAAATGCGGACACCAGCTGGTCTGCCTGGACACCCTGTGCGGATAGCTGGCTGCTGTAACTATATCCCTTGACCCCCAGATTGACCCGGGCGGTTTTACTGAAGCTGCCGCCGGCCAGGCCGCCTTTCAGGCTGTCGAGGGTAAAGACATTATCGGCCAGTTTCCAGGCCATGGACAGGTTGCTGATGGTCATGGTGCGGTAGAGCACGCTGTTCAGTCTGACCGTGCCGCTGGCTGTCAGGGGCAAGCTCACGGGCCCCGGTTCCGCCTGCGGCGCAGCCGCTGCGACAGGTTTTGCCGTTGATGGGGGGAGTACCTTGTTCAGGTCGAGTTTGTCCCCCTGAATCGCCAGAGTCAGAATTACCGGTTTGGCCATCAGGTTGCCCCCCTTCAGGCCGATATCAAGCTGTTGTTCGGCGATAGTGACCTTCAGATCCTTTGATTCGATGCTGTCCTTGCCGAGCAGCAGATGACCGGAGAGGGACGGTCGTGTTCCACCGGCGGTAAGCTGGATGCTGCTTAACGTGATCTCCCCGCTCTGCAGGAGCTGTTTGGGCGTTTTCGTCTCGCCGGCCAGTTTCAGGCGCAGCTCCAGGCCGCCGGCCAGGGCCAGCTTCTGCGCCTTTTCAGCCACTGACGGCGGCAGTCCGGCCACCAGCTTGCCAAGGTCCTTGGCGATGAAGGTCGTTGCCAGTGCGATGGTGGGTGCGCTCCCCACCCTGGCGGCTGTACCGGTAATGTCGATAGTTGCGCCGCCCGGCAGGTTCGCCTGCAGGGAAACCGGGAATTCCCCATCCATGGAGATCCCCTTCGCAGCCATCCGGATGGCGCTGATCTCGGTTACATACGGCTTGCCACCGAGCCCCTGACGATCTTCAAAGATAATCTTGCCATCGGTCATGGTGACCTGCGAAACAGCCAGTTTGATGGAGCTCTCTTTCTCCGCCGGGGCCTGCTTTTCCTTCTTGGCCGTCAGGTCGCTGAAGTTGAAGGTTCCGTCAGCATAGCGGACGATCCGCACGAGGGGCGATTCCAGACGGATCTCCTTTATCTCGACCCGTTTGCGCAAAAGGGGCCAGAACCGGTAGTCAAGCCGCAAAGCGCCTGCCTTCAAAAACGGCTCGGCGCCTTGCTTGTCTTGAATGACAAGATCATGGAGGCGGATACCGGAAAAGATACTTACCGAGACGTCCCCCAGGCTGACCTGACGGTTGATGGCCGCAGAAATCCTGGGCAGTACCGTTTTTTTAACCTGTTCGGGAGAAATCACCACCTTTATCAGGATGATCAAGGCGACAAGCAGAGCAATAACGATTCCTGCACAAATAGTGGTGATCTTAAGGAGCTTTTGACGGTTCATGGAAATCTCCTTACCAGCTACAAAGGTATGAAGCGCAGGCGGGTTCCTTCACCGCTGCCGCCGATGGTTAACCGAGAAACAACCGGAGTTAGTCCAGGCTTATCTTTTTGATTATTCGCGTCGATCTCCACCTAAAATCTTTATTTTATCATATATTCTTTCGAATACCACAGGCTTGGGCAAATTCGGGAAGGAGCGAATAACTGCTAAACCAATGTTAATGGCAAGGGAGTCATGGGGCTCAGGTCTTGAAAAAAAATAAGTTTATTATAAAAAAAGCCCCCTGGGATCATCACCGGCTTGCGTCGGGAGAGGACTTGCCCAGAGGACTGTTATTTAACTAAAGATGAAAGGTCGCTTTGGAGCAACAAAGTTTTTCCCGCCAACTTCGTAAAGCAATCTCCCGTGAGCGCTTGGAGGCGTATCTGGCAAGGGGCATCGCGGGTAGCTGGCAGCTCATCAGTATGCACTCCTAATCTCTATGTTCTCCATGCCCTCCTTGATGCTGTTGGTGTTCTGATCCCCCATGGTGTTGTTCGCCCCGAGGTTGAGAATGCTGTTGTTGCTGTCTCTGAAATCTCTGAACCTCTGGCTGCCTTTGTTGATGCTGGATTTGTTGCTGACCATGATATCTCTGAACCTTTGGCTGCCTTTGTTGATGTTGAATTTGTTGCTGATGTCGCTGAACCTCAGGCCTGTGTTGATATTGCTCTTGCCTTTGATGCCTCAGTTCCTGTCTCTGTTGTTGCGGTCGAGACTGATAGCCCTGGACACCCCAGTTTCCTTGCCTTTCCCAATGTCGATCATTATGCCAGCTCCTCCAGTCGTGTTGGAGGCGTTCTTGATTAATCCGTTCATAGTTCCACTGGTGTCCGTACCAATTATGGTTTCTGTAGTATCCTCTCCAACCCGGGTCTACATCAAAATAAAAACTTGGGACACTGTTAAAATAAGCCCATCCCCGGTTATAATAAGGTGAGCGATACCATCGACCTTCCCATGGGCGCCACCACCAACCATTCCAAAAAAACATGTCTACATTTATATCAGGAGCAACGTACACATCGCTCGTATCAGGTATCGCTATCACATCCGGAGGCGCCGAAAATACTATGGGTGGCGGCAGAGGAATTCCAATGCTTACATTTACCCCTGCCATTGCCGGAACAGGAACGACAATTGCCAACGTCAAAAAGATTGTCCACAAAAGTAACTTTTTCATTTTGTTACCTCCTCTCTAATTGAGCAATTTACTGCATAATAAGGTATACAGCATAGGTCATACCATCTTTTCAATATAATTAACAAGTTGAATTTACGGGTTTATATGCACTCCTGAGTAAATAAGGTTGCCGTGTGCGGGACCTGAAATGCTCCAAGGTAAGCTTCATATGCGGTATTGGAGAAAAAACGGGGCAAATCTATTTTCCAAAGCAATTCTCTGTCAACTCCCGCAAAAATGAAAAAGCCGCCGTCAGCACCAGGCTGACAAGGGCGGTTTGCCTATCATCGAATCATAACCAACGGTTCGGAGTAACTCATTCGTCACCTCTAAAGAACTGCTTAACTACTCAATTTCAATACGCCTTTTCGCCCCCTAAGTCAATAAGTAAAACCCTGAGTGAAGGGGAGAACCTCGGGAATTCATAGAGAGGAAGCATGCCTCGGAGTGCCGACCTCTATCCTGAATTGCGCTCCTCCATTGACGTTTGTTGCGCTCAGACTCCCATTCATATGTTTTTCGATGATACTTTTGGCCATATAAAGGCCTATTCCCGTGCCACCGGTCGCCTCCTTGGTGGTAAAATAGAGATCGAATACCTTGCCGATCACTTTTTCCGGGATCCCTCCCGCGTTGTCCGTTACAGTCACAACCGCCCTTTTACCCTCAGCAAAGGCCTTTATTGCCAAGCGTGGATTTTCCGTTTTTCTTTCCTTGAAAGCATCGCGTGCGTTAGTCAGTATAATCAGAAGGACCTGGGCAAATTCCTTTGGAAATCCATGACCCGCTAATTCCGGATCCGCATCAATCTCCACGGCTATATTCTGGTGCCGGAATTCCGGTTCAACAAATGACAGCGCCTCTTTCACGGATGACCTTAGCCCGAACGCCCTCTTTTCTTTTTCCGGTTTGTAATAATTCCTGAAAACTTCGGCGGTCTGGGACATATGATGCAGCAGATCCATCGTCTTGTCGACAATATCGCGGACAAAATCATCGGTCAGTTTACCCTTGGCATAGCATGATTGCAGAAACTGAATCAGCATGCCAATCGTGTTCAATGGCTGTTTCCACTGATGGACAATGTGCTCCAGCGTTTCTCCCAGGGCGGCCTGACGGTTCTGCTGGATCAGGATAATATCTTTTTCCCGGTTTTTCGCGACTTCAATTTTGACCCTCTGGCGCAAGGTACGGTTCAGTTCCTCCAACTGCCGCTTTTTCTGTCTGAGTTGCTCCTCTGCCAGCTTCCGCTCCGAAATATTCCTGGCGAAAGAAACAGTGAACCCTTTGTCCCGGTATTCCAGATAATTGACAGTGATCTCCACCGGAAAGGTCGAGCCGTCCTTGCGACGATGTATTGTTTCAAAAGTCCTGGAACCATCGGCGCGCATATTTCCCCGATGTTCATGAAATCGCTCAGGGTTAAAGGTCGGATCAATATCGAAAATCGTCATGGAACAGAGCTCTTCCGGCGTGTATCCGAGGCTCAGGCATGCAAGGTCATTGGCGAACTTTATCTCTCCCTCCTCTGAAATCCGGAAAATGCCGATCGATGCCTTGTCAACGCAAAACTGGGTCAGCTGTAGCTCTTCATTGGCGGCGACCAACTGGCTGGTGCGCTCTTTCACCCGCTGCTCCAGTTCGGCATTCAGTTTGCGGACTTCCGCCTCCGCCTTCTTGATCTCGGTAATGTCACGAATTACCCCGACAATGTACCTGGCTCCACTCATATCCGAATAGAGGGTTTTTTTCGTCACAATGACACGTTTATCACCTTGCGCATTGGTTATCTCTTCCTCGTTGATATTTCCCTGTCCAGTCTTGAAGACAATTTCGTCTTTTTCCCAGAATACATCGACCTGTTCTTTCGGGAAAAAATCGTAGTCGGTCCTGCCGATCATCTCTTCACGGCTGCGGCCGGCCAACTCGCACTCGGCGGCGTTTGCCAGCAATAGCCTGTGCTCCCTGTCCTTGACAAAAACAGGGTCGGCAACGGAATCAATAATCTTTTCCAGGTAATCACTTGACTCCTGAAGCTCTTTTTCCGCCTTTGTCCGAACATCCACCTCCCGAGAAAGCTCCAGATTCCTCAGCCCCATCTCCGCTATCATCTGCACCAGACAGCGATAATACTCCATGAAGCTGTGGACCTGCTCGCGGGTGCAGACCTGAACCCTGCTCAGGGCATCCAGGTAATCGGCCTCATCAAAGCCGAATTCCCTGGCCTGTGCCCGGAAATACTCCACATCCGGCTTGTCGTCGTCGTAGAAGAACTGTCCTGTAAAAAACGTAGCCAGGTGCTCTCCACCTATAAAGATCGGTACAGCTACATCCCGCAAACCATTCCTGCACCTGTAATCCAGATATCCTCCGTTGAAGTCGTGGAGATGGGCCTTTATGTAGGCGTCGCTTTCGCGGCAGCGGGCACTGGCTGCCGGGTTAGTGCGATGAAAGCGGGCACAGATATCCTGCCAGCCTACAGCCACCAGGATGTTTTCTTCCGCATCCAGGATAGCTGAAAGCATGCCGGTAATCTTGAAATGGGCTTCCAGCAGTTGCCTTATCTTTTCTAGATCAATAAGTTGGGGAAAGGTGAGACTTGACACATAATTCTCCATTTTTGCCAATCAGGTTAACTCAAGGCTGATCTCTCCGACGATTGGCAAGACCGGGGATCTTCAACACGACAATTTCATTAAGCAAACAAGCAGTTGGTCAGCTCGGGCAATTCGTAGACCAATCGATACCGAGCAGCAATCGCATATACATCAGAATTGTACAGCAAGGGACCGAAACTAAATGGGGACTGAACAACGGGAAGAAAGCAACGGAGAGTCATGATTGCATTTCATTCAAAGTAATTAGGGTGCTTTCGGCGGGCCAACGATGTTTGCGTCCGATTGTGTCATTATTACATATGGATATGGATCAGTTTTACAGCCTTTTTACTTACCATAAGCATTTAGCCTATGTCAATTAATTTATATTAATTATTTATTCGGGCATTGAAACAGCACGGCGGAAATCTCCAGGCAGACAGCTAGTTATAGGGTCGGATACCTTCTCGACAAAGAGTTATAAAGAAAGTATCTGACCCGTTTTCTAGAAAAAACGGGTCAGATCTGTTTTCCAGAAACAAAAAAAATAGGACAGGCTTGTAACCTTGCAAAGTTGTGCTAAATAACCTTTATCCCATGTTCAGACAAAAGGAGATGGATTAATTTTGGGGCTGTCCTAGATAAGTAAAATAGTCTAGGATAGCTTATGCGAAAAAGTCGATTGAGCCAGGAACAACAGGAACGACTCATCGAGTATTTTGTCTCCGGTGCAACAGCTCGAACTGC
>Ga0181533_1001586_pt1 | contig 28977 bp, 27 predicted proteins | sample PEATcosm2014_Bin_45_FD_119772 | JGI IMG/M metagenome (GOLD analysis project Ga0181533, IMG submission 119772) | Peatland microbial communities from MTU Mesocosm Facility, Houghton, MI, USA - PEATcosm2014_Bin11_60_metaG | ecosystem: Environmental > Terrestrial > Soil > Wetlands > Peat | place...
GAGGCTGTCCCTCGATCGCTTCCAGAAGGACCAAGTCGAACTGATCCACGCAGTCCCGACGAAGCCGGATGATATCGAGGAGCAGATCCGGCTGATGGAGGACTGGATCACCAAGAAGCCCGATGCCATGATTTTCGTGCCGGTGGACTATGTGGCCCTGGTGCCCATGGTGCAGAAGGCGGTGGCAGCCGGCATCCCCATCGTGAATTACAGCAACCGCATTGCCATGGGGAAGACGGAGATCTATATCGGGTCCGATGACGAGCAAGTCGCCTACAATGTGGCCAGGTACGCTTTCAGGGCGGTGGGCAGCAAGGGGAAGGTCGTCATCCTCGACGGTGTCCCCGGATCCATCACCGCGCAGGACCGGCACCGCGGATTCCTGCGGGCCCTGCGGGGGACCAAGGGAATGGAGCTGCTGGCCGCTCACCCAGCCAACTACTCCCGCGTGCAAGCGGTGAGGGCCATGGAGGACTTCCTCGAGCGCTTCCCGCAGATCGACATCGTCCTGGCGGCGAACGACGAGGAAGCGCTAGGAGCCATCGAAGCGATCGATGCCACCAAGCGCCTGGGCAAGATCAAAGTCACCGGCGTAGGCGCCACCCCGGTGGGCGTCGGGTCCATTCTCCAAGGCCGGCTTCTTGTCACCGGCGATATCAGTGGCTTCAGTCAGGGATATCTCGCAGCCGAGGCCGCCTACCGGCTGCTCAAGGGAGAGAGGCTCCCGCAGCAGATCATGCTACCAGTGGTCATCGTGGACAAAGGCAATGCCCAGAAGTACAACATCCCGACAGGGCAGCGGACGCCACCAGTCTGGGAGAAGGTGGTGGCGGCCCAGCGCTAACGCGCGACACCGCGAGCCTCGGAGGGGGAAGACCCCTCCGCCTTCTCCCTTTGCTGATCTTGGGGTGGCCCGCCACGCGGGAGGAATCACCAACAGATCCTTTTCAACAGGAGAGAGCCCAGACATGAGAACTCCAACACGAGTCAAACGCGTCGTTCGGGTGGGCTCGGTCCCCCGATACGAGGCCCCCGCCCCGTACCGCCGGTATGCCCAGCCCTTGGTGGATCAGGAGTCGTTTCCCGAGACCTCGATGTGCGTCGGGTTCTTCACGTATCCCCCGGGGGCCAAGTCGCACACCCACCACCACACCGCGGAGAACGAAATCTATTTCGTTCTGGAGGGAGAATTGACGAGCATCCAGAACGGCCGCGCCTATCGCGTGCCCCGGTACGGCCTAGCCCTCATCCCGACCGGCGTCTCGCATTACGCCGCCAACCGGACGCGGCGCCGCTGCGTCTTCCTGGCGGTCCATGCGCCTACGGTGCCGGATCTCCTGGAGTTCAAGCGAACCTGGAAGCGGATCCCCGCGCGGAGAGGATGAATTATGGCGACCTGGGAGCGGAAGCTGGGGTTGATCGTTCCCTCGTGGAACACGGTCATGGAATACGAGGTCCAGCGTATGGCGAACCCGGCCATGTCGGTCCATACCATGCGGATCTCCCACACGGCTGACACCGAAGAAAACCTCACCTGGATGGGCACCCAGGTGCCGTCGGCGGCGAAGCTCTTGGCCCATGCCAAGGTCGGAGTGATCTGTTACGGCTGCACGGCCGGCGGCTTCCTCAAGGGGCCCGGATACGACCAGCAGATCATCGGCGACATCGAAGCGGCGACGGGGATCCCCGGGGTGACGACGGCGGCGGCGGTCGTGGATGCGCTGCGGGCTCTGCGGGTGCAGCGGGTGAGTGTGGCATCCCCCTACGAGCCGTGGCTCAACGAGAAGCTGCAACGCTACCTGAAGGCCTGCGATTTTGACGTGCTGGCCATCAAGGGGTTCGGCACCCAGGCGCATGCCAGCTTCACGCCCGAGCAGAACGCGGGCCTGGTGGCCGAGGTGGACCGGCCGGAGGCCCAGGCCATTTTCATCAGTTGCTCGAACTTCCGCACGCTGGAGATCATCGAGCCGCTGGAGCAGACGCTGGGAAAGCCGGTGGTGACCAGCAACTCCGCCTCCGTGTGGAAGATGCTGCGCCGCCTGGGGGATCGCCGCGACATTCCGGGCGGAGGCCGGCTACTGCAGGAGACATGAATGCGTGACCTCGCTCGAGTGACATCGGACGAAGAGGGGCAGTGATGCGTACGACAATGGGTGGAGGAGCGGGTTCGACATCGACCTCGACGGGGTGGGATGAGGAATACGATCTGGTCGTCCTGGGTGCCGGGGCGGGTGGTATGACGGCGGCCCTGACGTCGGCGATCGAAGGCATGCGGACGCTCTTGATTGAGAAAAGCGATCAGGTGGGCGGGACCACCGCCTTTTCCTCCGGGAGCGTCTGGATTCCGAACAATCCCGAGCAGCGCCGGAACGGCATCACCGGGGACGCCGAGGCGGCGCGCGAGTACCTCGATGCGCTCGTGGATGGCCGGGCGGATCGCGCCCTGCGCGAGGCCTTCATGGCCGCGGGACCTGAGATGCTGGAGTATCTCGAGAAGCACACGGACGTTGGCTTCCAGATGTATCGTCATGCTCCGGATTATCGCCAAGAGCTGCCAGGCGCCGCACAGGGTGGGCGACCGCTGGAGCCGCTGCCGTTTGATGGGCGCACATTGGGCAAGGAATTCGACCGGGTGCGCTGGCCCATCCCGGAGCTCATGCTCTTCGGCGGGATGATGCTGACCCGCGCAGAGGCAACGCGCCTCCTGCGGATCGGGAGGTCCTGGGACTCGTGCCTGCTGGGGGCGAGGTTGGTTACGGGCTACGTCTTCGATCGCATGCGCTACAAGCGCGGTACTCGGCTGGTCTTGGGAAACGCCCTGATCGCGAGGCTCTTCAAGAATCTGCTCGATCGTCGCGTGGCGGTCTGGTTCAAGGGCAGGACGAGGCGCCTCATCTCGGAAGCGGGACGAGCATGCGGCCTCGCCGTCCTGCGAGACGGCTCCGAGGTCCGGGTGGGCGCGCGGCGCGGAATCGTCCTGGCGGGCGGGGGTTTCCCCGCAAGCCCCGCGCTCTGCGAGCGCTACTTGCCCAAGCCGGTGGCGCAGTACACGTCCGCATTCGAGGGATGCGCGGGAGAGACGCTGCTGCTGGCGCAGGGGGTTGGTGCCTCGCTGGGACCATTGGGAGAAGACAACGCGTTCTGGTTCCCCAGCTCGATCGCGAGCCGCAAGGATGGATCAACGGCGGTGTACCCGCACATCGTGTTGGACCGTGGAAAGCCGGGGCTGGTTGCCGTCAACTCGGCGGGACAACGGTTTGTTGACGAAGCCGTAGCGTATCACGAGTTCGTGCGGGCCATGTATCGCTCACACCGCCGCGTCCCGAGCATCCCGGCCATGCTGGTCTGCGACCGGCGTTTCGTCTGGAAGTACGGTCTCGGAATGATCCGACCTCTGACTCCTGTGTTGAGGCGGTTCATCGACAGCGGCTATCTCCGTGTCGCGGACTCGGTGGAGGACCTGGCGCGCAAAATCGGCGTCGACCCCACAGGATTGGTCGAGACGATTCGGGCCCACAACGAGTTTGCCCGGACCGGTGTAGACACGGAGTTCGGGAAAGGGAGCAACACGTACGACCGCGCGACTGGCGATCCCGAGCACTCGCCGAATCCGTGTCTCGGGCCAATCGAGAAGCCACCGTTCTGCGCGGTGGCGGTTTTCCCCACACCGCTGGCCACGAGTTTGGGCCTGCGCACGAACGTTCATGCCCAGGTACTTGATGCATCCAACCGGCCGATCACGGGTCTATACGTCTGTGGGAATGACATGCATTCCATCATGGGCGGGGAGTACCCGGGGGCCGGGGCGCAACTCGGACTCGCCATGACCTTCGGGTATCTCGCGGCGAGGCACGCTGTGACAGCCGGGGAGCCATGAAATCCGCCGGCATTGGAGTTCCAGGTGGCCGGGCGAGGCGATGCGGCAAAGGCCGGATGCTGACGGCATTTCGGCGTCGGATGTGGAGCCTTCCCCTCGGATGGCGGACCAGGTGTTCCGCATCGGACGCGACGAGGTCGGCCAAATCTTTCGAAGGACGCTGGCGCTGGGGCTCCATTGTCCGGACGGGCAGCCCTACCACAGCCTGTCGCCGGATCAATCCCCGGTCGGTTGAATTTCTCGAAGCGACCTTCCAGTCATGCAGGGAAGCTGCCTGCGGACGAACCGCTTTGCATCGTCGGGTGAGGGTTCCATGGCGGACATGTCGCGAGAATATGATGTCCTAGTCGCTGGCGGGGGAAATGCCGGCCTGTGCGCGGCGATCACCGCGCGGCAGCGCGGGGCAAGCGTTCTCCTGCTCGAATGCGCCCCCCGGTTCTTTCGCGGCGGCAACAGCCGGCACACCCGCAATCTCCGGTACATGCACCTCCGGGCGGATAAGATCATGACAGGGGCCTACCCGGAAGACGAGTTCTGGGAGGACCTCCTGCGCGTGACCCAAGGAAACACGAACGAGGCGCTGGCGCGCCTCACGATCCGTATGTCCGCCGATCTCGGAAGCTGGATGACCGCTCACGGGGTCCGATTTCAACCGCCACTCGGCGGCACGCTCCATCTGGGGCGAACGAATGCCTTCTTCCTCGGTGGCGGCAAGGCGCTGGTGAACGCCTACTACCGCACAGCGGAGAGGCTTGGGGTTGAGATCGCCTATGACACGGAAGTCCATGAGCTCAATATTCAGGACTCCGTCTTCTCCTCAGCGGTCGTCCTGCAGGCGGGCAGCTCCCGCAAGGTGAAGGCGAGGACGTTCGTTGCGGCGGCCGGGGGGTTCGAGGCGAACATCCCTTGGCTTAAGGAGAGCTGGGGGGAGGCCGCGGACAACTTCATCATTCGTGGGACCCCGTACAACACGGGGCGCGTCCTGCGCGTCCTACTTGACAAGGGGGTGAAACCGGTCGGAGACGCTCGCCAGTGCCATGCGGTCGCGGTGGACGGTCGGGCCCCCAAATTCGACGGCGGGATCGTGACGCGACTGGACTGCGTTCCCTTCGGCATTGTGGTCAATAGGAATGCCGAGCGCTTCTACGATGAGGGCGAGGACTTTTGGCCGAAGCGGTACGCGATCTGGGGGCGGCTCGTCGCCCAGCAGCCGGACCAGATTGCTTACGTCATTATCGACTCCAAACCCCTCGGCCAGTTCATGCCGCCGGTCTTCCCGCCGGTGGTCGCCAACTCCATTCGGGAGCTTGCCCACGCGGTAGGGCTCGCCCCCGACGGACTCGAGGCCACGGTGAGCAGGTATAACCGCGCCGTGCGCTCGGGCACCTTCGACCCGACGATCCTGGATAGTTGCGGCACGCAGGGTCTCGACCCACCCAAGAGCCACTGGGCGCTTCCCCTGGATCGGCCACCGTTTTACGCCCATTCGCTTCGACCGGGCATCACCTTCACGTATCTCGGGGTCAGCGTGGACGAGCAGGCGCGAGTCATCATGGCGGATGGGAAGCGGGCGGCCAACATCTTGGCGGCGGGAGAGATCATGGCGGGGAATATCCTCGGTAAAGGGTACCTCGCCGGATTCGGCATGACGATCGGCAGCGTGTTCGGCCGCATCGCCGGAAAGGAGGCGGCAGCCCATGCCGTTCGCTGATCCCGTCACGGAAGCCGAGCGGCTGATGACCATCTGCAATGCCTGCCGCTACTGCGAGGGACACTGTGCGGTCTTCCCGGCCATGGAGCTGCGAACGGTGTTCCCGAACAATGATCTGATCTACTTGGCCAACCTCTGCCACAACTGCGGTTCGTGCTACCACCACTGCCAATACGCCCCGCCGCATGAATTCTCCATCAACATCCCGAAGACGTTCGCGGAACTCCGCGCGCAGAGCTATCGGCGGTATGCCTGGCCGGCCGTCTTTTCTGGCCTGTTCGAGCGAAGTGGCTTGGCCAGCGGAGCGATCACGGCGGTCAGCTTCGGACTGCTCATGCTGCTGAGCTTGGGCCTCGTGGGTCCATCGGTCCTCTCCGCGCGCCACCTGGGGGGTGGGGCCTTCTATGCCATCCTGCCGCATGACCTGATGGTCGTGCTATTTGGAGCCGTCTCGCTCTACGCCCTGGGAGTGCTTGCCGTCGGATTCCTGTGCTTTTGGAGGGACATGGGGGAGAGCCCGGCGGGCTGGGTCGCATCTGCGCCATTCGCCCGCGCGGTCTGGGATGCCCTGCGGCTTCGCTATCTCGATGGCGGCGCTGACGGCTGCACGTATCCGCAGGAAGCGCCCTCGCGCACGCGGCGATGGTTTCACCATCTGACGTTCTACGGCTTCCTGTCCTGCTTTGCGGCAACCAGCGTGGCGGCGTTCTACGAGTACGTCTTCGGCTGGGAAGCACCGTACGGGCTGTGGAGCCTGCCCGTCGTGCTGGGCACGGTGGGGGGCATGGGGTTGCTGATCGGACCGGTCGGGCTCCTCTGGCTCAAGCTGCGGAGCGACCCTGAGCCCAATCGTCGAGACCAGTTCCCGATGGACGTGGCCTTCCTGCTCCTGCTGTTCCTGACGAGCCTGACAGGCTTGATCTTGCTGGCCCTGCGGACGACCCCTGCCATGGGTAGCCTCCTTGTCTTGCACCTGGGCTTCGTGTTGGGGCTGTTCCTGACGCTGCCCTATGGGAAGTTCGTCCATGCGATCTATCGGTTCGCGGCGCTCATTCGGTACGCCATCGAGAGGTCGCGTCCAGTTCCCCGGACCGGACAGGAGTAGGATCGGCGCGCGCTCCCTGAGGTTCACGAGAACTCCATTCGGCCCTCTCTTGTGCTGGTAAGCATTCGTGCCGAGGTTCGAGAGTCCAGGAGTTCCGAGAGGAGACCTTGTCTCGCGACCGCCCCATCACTCGGCGATGCGCTGTCTGGTGGAGCCTGGGAGGGAAGGGCAACCATGCGGATCGGGGCACACGCGCAGATTTGGGTCGCGCCGTTCACCGCGGAGACCCTCGACCTAGTCGACCACATCGGGGATTTGGGTTTCGACGCCATCGACATCAATGTGGGCGAGGTTCCGCCCCCCTTTGCGGGGGCCGAGTTGCGCCGCCGGCTGGGCCAGAAGGGGCTGGAGGCGTCGCTGGGGGCGTTCCTCACTGCGCCGAGGGATATCACCAGCGAGGATCCTGACATCCGCCGGACGGGAGTCGAGTTCCTGAAAGGGGTGGCCCGCCTCTGCGGGGAAGTCGGGGCTCGGAATCTCATCGGCCCGATGCATTCCGAGATCCGCCGCCAGCGTGTCCACCCTCCCTCCGTTCGAGAGGAGCGGTGGAAGCGGTGCGTGGAAGGCTTGGGGGCGGTGGCCAGGGAAGCGGAGCGCGTCGGGATCAACGTGGCGGTGGAGATCCTGAACCGGTACGAGAGCGATTTCCTGACCACGACAGCCGATGGTGTCCGCCTCTGCCAGGCGGTGGGAAACCCCCGGCTTGGCCTATTACTCGACACCTTCCACATGAATATCGAGGAGCGCCGGATTGGGGACGCGTTCCGGGTTGCGGCCGGCCACATCGTCCACGTCCACACCTGCGAGAACGATCGCGGGGCGCCGGGCAGCGGGCACATCGACTGGGTCGAGGTGCGGGATGTCCTGCGCGACGTCGGCTACGACGGGATCTGCACCATTGAATCCTACAGCCCCGACATCCCCGCCTTGGTCCAACGGACCTCCTTCTGGCGGCGTGTTGCGCCCAGCCAGGATGTGTTGGCCCGCGAGGGATTGGTGTTCCTCCGACGGCTGTTCGGCCCGGCGGAGCCGGCGGCCGAGGCGCCCTAGGTGGGTTCCCATCACCCTGACCCCAGCCGCCCAGGAGGAGGAGCAGCCTGTCGCGCAGCCGTGGTCCCCTCACCTGATCGCTCGTGTCAGAGGTCGGGCCGCGACTGCAGCGACCAGACATCGTACATGCTTTGGAAGAATCGCCTCGAGGATTCTGTGGGCGGGAAGGAGGTGAGGGTGTTCGCGTGAGCCCAGGAGCTATCATGGGGATCCACTTCGAACCGCAGGGATCCTTCAATCTCCTCCGGAAAGGGGGGCTTACATGAAGAGCACAAGGGTGGTGTGTCTGATCGGTCTCTTGCTCGTCCTCGGGGTACTCTTGCCGGCGTCCACGCCGGCGGCGGCCGACAAGGTCTTGCTCGGCTACGCGGAGACCCTCTCTGGGGAGCAAGCCCAGGCAGGGGCGCTATCCTCCTGGGGCGTCAAGGCGTCGGTGAAATGGATCAATGAGGTTCAGGGAGGGGTCAAGGTAGGTGGGAAGAGGGTTCCGCTGGAGTACAAACTCTATGACAATGAATCGAAAAAAGAGGGTGCGACAAGCCTGATAGAGCGCCTGGTCACCGTGGACAAAGCCGACGCGATTATCGCCCCATACAGTGCGGGCCTTACCATGGCCGGGGCACCGATCGCCGAAAAATACCGGAAGGTCTACCTCTCCCATGGGGGTTCGAGCAACCGGATCTTCGAACAGGGATTCAGATATGCGGTCTTGCTGGTCACGCCGGCGTCCGATTTCCAGGTGGGCGCCTTGGATATGTTTCACAAGGTCGACCCGAAGGCAAAAAAGATAGCCCTAGTATTTGAGGATGACGAGTTTGCGAGGATGGCCTATCAGGGGGCGGAGGAGCACGCCAAGAAGCTCGGCTACGAGGTTGTGTTCAAGCGGACGTATCCGAACAACGTCACCGACCTGACCCCACTCCTCTCCGACCTCAAGGCCTCCAAACCGGATCTCATCCTTGGTGGCGGTCATTTTGCTGATGGCCAGCTCTTCACGCGACAGTTGTCAGACCTCGATATCAACGTGAAGGGTTTCTCCCTGATCGTCGCCGTCTCGCTGCCGGCGTTCTACGAGGCGCTGGGGGCCAAGGCGGAGGGGGTCGTCGGGCCGTCCCAGTGGGAGTACGGAGTAAAGTTCAGCCCGGAGGAGGCGAAGAAAGTCGGCCACGAGTGGTATGGGCCCACCAATGAGGAATGGGTCAAGCTGGTGAAGGGGATCTCCGGTGGGCAGGACCCGAATTATCATGCTGCCGAGGCTGGGTCGGCGCCACTGATCTATGCCAGGGCCGTGGAGCTTGCCAACAGTCTGGACTCGGATAAGGTGAGGGAAGCCCTAAGCAAGCTCAATCTCATGACCTATTTCGGTGGCTTCAAGATTAACGGGAAGACTGGCCTCCAGACCGGCCATTCAATGGTGACCGTCCAGTGGCAGAACGGCAAGAGGGTCATCGTCTGGCCCCCGGAGGCTGCCAGTGAAAAGCCCTACTACCCGATGCCTACGGTTGCCGAGAAGGCCGCAGGCAAGAAGGCTAGTGCCAAATAGAGGATTGGATCTCCCCTCCCGGCTTCTCCGAGCCAGAGGGGGGAGATTCTCCTCTGGTCCGGTGTGAGCCGATCGCCTCACGGCGTTGGAGTGGTGATCTGACTCGGCGCGTATTCCCATGCCGCTTCGCGGGCAGGGCAAGGCGGACCGCCCTTCGGAACAAGAGGGGCGGCCCGCCTGCGCGGGGTTGAAGCCGATCCGCGGCGGCCTCTTGACGCCGGGGACGGCCGGTGGGGTCGGGGTCGGAGATCGGGCGGTGGGGCGGGTGGGGATCACCCTCGTGCGAGCCAGCCGGTGATCCCGGAGCGGGGGCAGCCTGGGGAGTAAGAGATCATGATCGGACAGCAGTTAGCCGGCAATTTGGTCAATGGGTTCGTGCTCGGAGGGGTATATGGCATGGCCACCATGGGCCTGAGTTTGATCTTCGGCGTTCTGAAGATCGTGAACGTCGGCCATGGGGCCTTCATCATGGTGGGGGCCTTCATCACCCTGTGGATGTTCTCCAGCTTGGGCATGTCGCCGGTATTTGCCCTCCCTGTTGCCTTGATTACTGGGATGGCGCTGGGATTTCTGATCTTCTCCACGGTGCTCCGAAGATTGATCAAGGCTCCTGAGCTGGCCTCGCTCCTGGCGACGTTTGCCATCGGGATGCTCCTCGAGGAGATAGCCAAGAACCTCTTCGGAACGGAATTCAGGGGATACAACTGGGAGACGGGGAAACTCGTCCTTCCTATGACGGTTCTCCCCATGAGTAAGATCTATGCCTTCGCGGGAAGCGTGGCCATCACTGTCCTGATGTACTTCTGGTTCAAGAAGACGAGAGCAGGAACGGCCGTGAGGAGCGTGGTTGAAGACAGCGATGGGGCGCAGGTGTGCGGGGTGAATGTCAGTTGGGTCTATGCCTTGAGCTTTGCCATCGGCATCGGTCTAACCGTCCTCAGCGGCGTCCTCCTGACCATGTTCATTCCGGTTGGCATTAACCCGTACATGGGGGGGTCATATACCCTGAAGGCTTTCGTCGTCGCTGTGCTGGGTGGGCTTGCCTCCCCATACGGCGCTTTCTTCGCGGGACTGGCCTTCGGCCTCATCGAGAACGGGTCGTATACCGTCTTCGCCGCCTTGCCCGGCGTCGAGCCCTTTGCCTTGACCCGATTCATCTCTTTCGTGATGCTGCTCGTGATCCTGCTGATCAAACCCACAGGGTTGCTGGGCGCGAAATGAAAGCGAAACACACTAAGTATCTTCCACTGCTCCCCGTCAGCTGTGCGTACTTCATCCTGTTCCTCATCGGGAAGAACGTGGCGGGGATGTGGCAGCTCATGGCCATGCTCGCCTTCTACTGCGCCCTGGGCCAGGCGTTCAACATTTTCATCGGGATGACCGGATACGTGGACTTTGGGTACGTGGCATTCCTGGGCGTCGGCACCTATGGGATGGCGTTGAGTGTATCCCGCCTAGCCGGATTCCCGAACCTGGGGCTCGGCGTCGTCGTCATAGGGCTCATTCTCTCGTTCGTGATGGCGGGGGCTCTCTCCGTCGCGGTAGGGGCGGTGGCCCTCAGGCTCAGGGGGGCGTATTTTGCCATCGCCACCGTCGGCGTGAACGAAGGGTTCCGGTACCTGATTGAAGGGGCGAGGATTTGGGGGGGGGCCGAGGGGATCATCTTCTCGGGACAGCTGACCGAGACCCTCGGGAGGGACACAGCCAGTTCCCTTTCCACCTTCTGGGCCGACGTCATGGTGATGATCGTTGCCGTCATCGCCGCCGTGATAACTGTCGGGTACATGCGGGGGAGGGTCGGGTATGCCCTGACTGCCTTGCGAGAAGATGAAGATGCCGCCAAAGTGATGGGAATCAATGTGACCAAGTACAAGATTATCGCCTTCATCACCAGCGCCTCCCTGGCCGGTCTGCTCGGTGCGTGTGCGTGGGCCCTGAAGGTGATGTACGTGTTTCCGCCCGAGGCTTTCCAGATCCAATACACGATTGAGGCCATCATCATCGTCGTCCTCGGCGGCGCGGGCACCCTGCTCGGCCCAGTTGTGGGGGGGCTGATCTACGGCCTTTCAAAATACTGGCTTGCCGTCGTGATGCCGGGGTTTCAGCTCCTCATCTTTGCACCCATCGTCATTTTCATCGTGGTGGCATTTCCGGAGGGAGTCGTCGGCTGGGTGAAGCGGAGGGCCAAAGGCACCGCCATACAGAGCTACCTTCTCTGAGGGGACCCGTGGCACTCTTACAGCTCGAGAACGTAACGAAACGGTTCGGTGGGCTGGTAGCCGTCAATGATGTGAGCCTCGAGGTTGAAGACGGGGAATCGATTGCCATTGTCGGCTCGAACGGCAGCGGGAAGACCACATTGTTCAACGTCATCAGCGGAGTCTATCTTGCGGATGAGGGGAGGGTTGTCTTCAAGGGGAAGGATATCACCACCTTGCCGCCCCATACCAGGGCCCCCCTGGGGATCGGACGAACCTTTCAGATCCCCCGGCCCTTCAGCTCGGCCAGCGTCAGGGAGAACGTGGCAGTCGGGGCCATGTTCGGAACCCTGAGCGGCGCGATCAGCGTTGACGAATCCCTGGAGGTCGCCGACCGTTATATCCACCTCGTGGGGCTCACGCCCCACACGGACAAGGAAGCGGGATCCTTAACACCGGTGGAAAAAAAGCTCATGGAGATCGCCCGCAGCTTGGCGATGAGGCCCAAGCTCCTCCTCATGGATGAGGCATTAGCCGGTATGCATCCAAGAGACATTGATGAAATGGTCGCCTTTCTCAAGAGGATTAAGGCGGAGGAGGGTATCGCCATAATTGCCATGGTCGAGCACATTATGCGTGCGGTCGTGGGATTTGCCGAGAGGGTCATGGTGATGCACCAAGGGCAGAAGCTCGTGGATGCGCCGACGGCCGAGGCTCTGCGGGACCCAAGGGTCGTAGAGATATACCTCGGTCGTCCGGCGGAGGACGAGACTCATGCTCGGGGTTGAGGATCTGGAATCTGGTTACGGCGCGATGCAGGTCCTGTGGGGGCCGAGCCTGCAAGTCAAAAGCGGGTCCATCACCTCCTTGCTCGGGCCAAACGGGGTGGGGAAAACCACGTTGCTCAGAACTGTGTTTGGTCTGACAGCGCCTTGGAAGGGAAAAATCATCTACGAGGGGCAAGAGATCACTCATCTCCCGACTCATAAGAAGGTGGAGATGGGCATTGTACTCGTTCCCGAGGGGCGACACCTGTTCACCGGGATGAACGTTCATGAGAATTTGATCATGGGGGCTTATCTGAAGAAGGCTCTGAAACGCATGGAGGAGTCCCTGGCCCTCGTTTACTCCCTCTTCCCGGTCCTCAAGGATAGGGCTCATCAAAAGGCCGGTTCACTGAGCGGCGGCGAACAGCAGATGCTGACCATAGCCCGAGCGCTGATGACGAGGCCAGGATTCATCATGCTCGATGAGCCAAGTCAAGGATTGGCTCCGAAGACTGCGGGTGAGGTTTTCAGGGCCATCCGCAGGCTAAAGACGGAAATGGGCTTAACCATACTCCTCGTGGAGCAAGACGTGAAAGCATCGTTGGCCGCGTCGGACATGGTGTACATACTGCACGAGGGCAGAATAAAGGCCCACGGAAAGGCAGAGGACTTAGAGAAGTCGCGTGAGATCAGGGAGGCCTACCTTGGGATCTAGCAGGACCATCTCGCACAGGGATTGCCCGCCCATCAGTAGCAGAGGGATGTCTCATCCCTGTCGATTCCCAAGTGGGCCTCATCGCCGTGCGGAGGAGGTAGGGACATGGCGAACTGGGAGCGGAAATTAGGCCTGATCGTTCCCTCGTGGAACACAGTCATGGAGTATGAGTTCCAGCGAATGGCCGTCCCGACTATGTCGGTGCACACGATGCGGATCTCCCACACAGCCGACACCGAGGAGAACCTCACCTGGATGGGGACACAGGTGCCGGCCGCATCCAAGCTCCTGGCCCACGCCAAGGTCGGGGTGATCTGTTACGGGTGCACGGCCGGCGGTTTCCTCAAGGGACCAGGGTATGACCAGGAGATCATCCATGCTATCGAAGGAGAGATCGGCATCCCCGGGGTGACCACCGCCGCCGCGGTGGTGGACGCCCTGCGGGCCCTGGGGGTCAAGCGAGTGAGCGTGGCGTCCCCCTATGAGCCTTGGTTGAACGAGAGACTGCAGAGCTACCTCAAGGAATGCCGGTTCGAGGTCCTGGCCATCAAGGGGTTCGGCACCCAGGCGCATGCCGGCTTCACCCCGGAGCAGAATGCGGCCCTCGTGGCGGAGGTGGACCGAGCCGAGGCCCAGGCCATCTTCATCAGTTGCACGAATTTCCGGACGTTGGAGATCATCGAGCCACTGGAGCAGAAGCTGAGGAAGCCCGTGGTGACCAGCACCTCCGCCTCCATGTGGAGGATGCTGCGCCGCATAAACGATCCCCGGCCGGTCCCGGGTGCCGGCCGGCTGCTGCGGGAGGCCTGATCCTGAATGAGTCCTGACAACCGTTTCTGCGCCGCTCTCTTCTGGTCCATTTGTGGCTAGAGGCAGCACGGCGGGGCCATCCCATCATCAGCCCTACGCCTGTCAGAAGCCGTATGGGAGGTGAGGGAACTCATGCAAATCGGGGCACACGCGCAGATCTGGGTTGCACCGTTTACCCGGGATACCCTTGACTTGCTTGGCCACGTCCGGGATCTGGGTTTTGACGCCATCGATATTAACGTGGGGGAGCTGCCACCGCCCTTTCCGGCGGCTGCATTGCGACGGCGGTTGGCCGAAGCGGGCCTGCACGCGTCGTTGGGCGCGTTCTTGAATGCCAGTCGGGACATCACCAGCGCTGACGCGGAGGTGCGTCATGCCGGCATCGCCTTCTTGGTGGGGGTGGCCCGCCTCTGCGGCGAGGTTGGGGCCAAGACCTTTATTGGTCCGATGCACTCCGAGATACGCCGCCAGCGGGTGGACCCTCCGGCTGTCCGGGAGGAACGGTGGAAACGCTGCGTGGAGGGCTTGGCGGCGGTGGAGATCTTGAATCGGTACGAGAGCGACTTCCTGACAACCACGGCCGATGGGGTCCGCCTCTGCCGGGCGATAGGGAACCCTCGTCTCGGCCTTCTGCTCGACACCTTCCATATGAACATCGAGGAACGACGGATCGGAGATGCCTTCCGGTCCGCCGCAGGGCACATCCACCACATCCACACCTGCGAGAATGATCGGGGAGCCCCCGGGAGCGGCCATCTGAACTGGATCGAGGTCCGCGACGCCTTGCGGGAGGTCGGCTACGACGGGATCTGCACCATCGAATCCTACAACCCGGACCTGCCTGCTCTCGTGGGGCGGACCTCCTTTTGGCGGCGCGTGGCGCCCAGCCAGGACGAGTTGGCGCGCGAGGGACTGGTCTTCCTACGAGGCCTCTTCGGACCCTCGAAAGAGTAGCCCCCAATTCCCCCAACTGCATGCACCACGACCGTGCTGGGCGCGGGTCCAGCGAGCAAAGCCATGGACATGCCGGCTGGCGCTCTGCTATGGTAACGCGCGCTTCGACGGGTTCCAGTCCAATCACCCGCAGTCGGGAAGGAGGGGATCGAATGGCCGATCAGTTACAGGTGGGCCTGACATTTGAGAAGACCATCACCGTCACCGAGAATCACGCGGCACGTCATCTGGCCGGCAAAGGAATCCGGGTCTTCTCGACGCCGGAGATGGTGCGGCTGATGGAGGAGTGTGCCCTGGAAGCGGTATTGCCGTACTTGCAGCCGAATCAAGACACCGTGGGGATCCGGGTGGAGATGCGTCACCTGGCGGCCACGCCCATGGGTATGAAGGTGACGGCCCGCTGCACCTTGGTCGAGATTGACCGACGCCGCCTGGTATTCAAGGCGGAGATCCACGACGAGATGGAGAAGGTGGGCGAGGGAATGAACGAGCGCTTCATCGTGGACAAGGAGAAGCACGAGCAGCGCATCGCCGAGAAGGTGGCCCGCTGGAAGCCCCCGGCCTGACGGGGCGCCATGTTCAGGGATCAGGATCCTGATCCCGCATGCCGCCACCCGATTCGGACATCCAAATATCCAGTGCCTGGCACCAGATTTACAGACAGAGGGTGGCATCGTCCAACCATCCAGTCAAAGGAGTCCGTCATGCATCTCGCCCGATTTCCACGACGCAGGTACACGGAGGGGTGGACACCGCTGCACAAGCTGGAGCGGCTCTCCCGGCTCCTGGCTGGCCCGGACATCTACATCAAGCGAGACGACCTCCTCGGCCTGACGTCTGGAGGCAACAAGACGAGAAAGTTGGAGTTCCTGGTGGCGGATGCCCTGGCGCAGGGGGCGGACACGCTCATCACCTGCGGCGCGGTGCAGTCGAACCATGCCCGCCTGACGCTGGCCGCCGCGGTGGTCGAGGGCCTGAAGTGCCGTCTGGTCCTGGAGGAACGCGTTGCGGGGAGCTACAAGGCGGATGCCAGCGGCAACAACTTCCTTTTCCGCCTCCTCGGAGTGGAGCAGGTCACAGTGGTGCCGGGTGGGAGCGACCTGCTCCAGGTCATGCAGGGGGTCGCCGACGAACTGCAGCGGGTCGGACGAAAGGGGTACGTCATTCCGACGGGAGGCTCCAACCCCATCGGGGCGACCGGCTACGTCGCCTGCGCCGAGGAGATCATCGCCCAGGCATTCGAGCTTGGCATCCGCATCGACCGGATCGTCTGTGCCAGCGGGAGCGCGGGCACGCATGCGGGTCTCGTGGCGGGCTTCTACGGGGACAACAGCGGAATCCCGGTGGTCGGGATCGACGTGAGCCGCAAGAAGCAGCCGCAGGAAGAGCTGGTCCACGGCCTGGCCACGAGGACCGCCGCCCGCGTGGGGATCCCGGGCGGCATTCCCAGGGACGCCGTCATGTGCTTCGACGAGTACGTCGGCCCGGGCTATTCGCTGCCGACCGCGTCCATGGTGGAGGCCGTCCAGATGCTCGCCCGCACCGAGGCGATTCTCCTCGACCCGGTGTACACGGGAAAAGCCATGGCGGGCCTCATTGACCTCGTCCGCAAAGGGTACTTCAAGAAAGGGGAGCACGTGCTCTTCGTGCACACCGGAGGCTCGCCGGCGCTTTACGCCTACGAGAAAGTCATCCTGGAGGGAATCCAGTAACTCTATCTATCGCAGGAGGCCACACCATGATTTACGAGCTGCGCACGTACACGGCGATGGCTGGTCGCCTCCCCGATCTGCACAAACGCTTTGCCGAGATCGCGATGGGCTTTTTCAAGAAGCACGGGATCCAGGTCATCGGTTTCTGGACCAACGAAATCGGGGGGTCGTCGGACCAAGTGATCTACCTCCTGGCGTATGAGAGCCTGGCGGATCGGGAGAAGAAGTTCGGCGCGTTCGCCGCCGATCAGGAACGGGTGGCGAAGTTCGCCGAAACCGAGAAGAACGGGCCACTGGTCCGGAGGCTCACGGCGCAGATCCTTCGCCCGACGCCGTACTCGCCGATGCAGTAGGGATCCAGCAGCGCCTCGCCGTGCCCTCCTTGGGACGCAACACGCATCGGTCAAACGGAAACGACCCGGGGCGCCCGCCCTCTCGTGATAGGTGAGGAGGCGGCGCCCCGGAGGGCCTATGGAGCGATCAGAGGAAATCCCGCGAGATCGCCCGCCAGTTGCCTGCTCTTATTTCTGTTCGCCGTACCGCTCCCGGTAGAACTCCTGGATCTTCTGCAACTGCTCCTTGGTCATTCCTTCCTTCAGCCAGCGGTGTCCCGGCTGGGAGAAGACGTACTTGTCCAGGAGCTGCGTGGCCAGCGGCTCGCCGGCGACCTGCTTCACCTCAGGGATGAAGGACAGGTAGAACGTCTTGGCCACGTCGTACATGCCGTGCCACCAGGCGTAGTCCGGCCCGGACATCGAGGCACCGTGTCGCGCCCGCCGCCCCTCGTGGTGCCACAGCTCGTAATAAGTCCACTCCAGCTTCTCGTCCATGGGGGCCGGCGTCAGCTTGTTGGCCTTGTACAGCTCGCTCATGATGGCCGTCGCTGGTTTGGCGAACTTCTCGTTGTACAGGTCCACGAGATTGTCGAACTGCTTGTAGAAGTCGGTCACCTGGCCGCTGGCGTGGCACTGGCTGCACACGTCCTGCATCTTCTCCCGGCGCTGCTGCCAGGTGAGGACGTGAATCACCTTGCGAACCTTGCCATCCTTGGCCTTGAAGCTGTCGCCCACCTTGGGCAGCGGTGTGCCGTCGGGGTAATCTTCCTTCCAGAGGTCCTCGTACACCACCATGTTCAGCCTGGTGGAGATGGCGGGCCGGAGCGTCCAGCTGATCCGCTCGCCCACATCGTGCGTCACCCCCTGGGACGGGGTAGCGCTCATGTGGCAGGTCGAGCAACTCGGTGCCGCTGTGTAGTCCACGCCCACAGTCCACATGTCCCGCTCGATGTTGAGGTTGCGCTTGTTGGCCTCCCAGAGGATCCCGTGCTTGGACTCCTGGTAGACCTCGATCTGCGGGTGGTCCGGCCCGAGATGGCACTTCCCGCACGTCTGGGGTTCACGCGCCTGCGCTTTGGAGAAGCGATGCCGGGTGTGGCAGGCGCTGCAGCTCCCCCAACTGCCATCCGGGTTGATGCGGCCGATGCCGGTGTTGGGCCAGGTCGCCGGATCGAACTTGCCTCCCGGCAGGACCCGGATGGTGGAGCCGTGACATTGGAAACATCCGACCGCAACCGCGGGCGGGCCCCCGACCACCTCGCCCAGGAAATTGTCCAGGGAGGCCAGGATCTGACCGGCCTTGGCGTGGTGGCTGCCTTTCTGCTCGTCGACCTCCTTCTGATGGCACTGCCCGCAGTCCTTGGGAGACACGATCACGTGGATCGAGAATCCGTTGTGCTCGAAGGCATCCGGCGCGCCCTTTTCGGCCCGGTGACAGTCGAAGCAGTTCACTCCTTTCTGTCCGTGAGCTCCCAACCGCCATTCCTCCACCAGGGCCGGATGCTGCGAGCTGTGGCACTGGATGCAGGTCTGGCCCTCCTTAGCGCCCCAGCCGGCCTGAGGTGCCTGGGCGCCGGCATCTGCTTCCCACCAGAGGGGCAGGGCAAGCGCCCCCGAGAGGAGGACCGACCACACCGTGAGATAAAGCCATCGTCTCCTCATGACCCACCTCCACGCTGGATGAGCCTCCTCCCATGCGGAAGACCAGTTCTCTGGCAATGGATTCTGCCACAACCTGTCTCTGGAATGCCAGGCGGAAAATACACGCTGGGGGAGAAGGGGGCGGCAAGCAAGGCGGGAGCGGATCCTCCTCTAGTGTCCTGAGTCAGGAATTCGCCGACTAATTCAGAGCTCCCGGGGCCGGCCCGAGAGGCCGGGCCCGCGGGCCAGCCGGCGGGGAACCCATTGCCCTGTAGCCCTGCAATGGGTCGTCGCCGTGGCCTTGGAGGTGTCGAACTGGTTGTCATCCCACGCTCCACGGCGCGACGCGCCCGCACCCAGCGTCTGCGCTGGGTACCAGGGCCGCGGCGCCGGAGCAAGGCTGGCCGGTTCTCGACGAGCCCCAGGCGTCGGAGGGGCGGCTCCGGGAGCCTGGGGATTCCTCCGCGAATTTCTGACTCGGGACACCAGCGCATCAGGCGGTGTTCTCGGGAGCCTCTTCGAGGAGTTTCACGAGGGCGTGGAGTGTCTGATTGACCGGCGTGGCAATCTTGAGTTCCGCGCCGCGACGCGCCACGTATCCGTTCAGCGAATCAATTTCGGTACGCCTTCCCCGGAGGATGTCCTGGGCGGTCGAGGAGATGGCGCCAGGCATTGTCCCCGCAAGCTTCCACGCCGCCTCGACGAGGCCGGTGTTCGCCATCCGGACGCCGGCCGCGCGGGCGACGGCCAGGGTTTCTTCTACCACCTGCCGCATGACGTCGCGCAACGGAGGATCGGCGGCAATCCGGCCGTAGCGCGCACGGGTCAAGGCCGAGATCGCGTTATAGGCGCAGTTCATGACCAGCTTGGTCCACAGATCGGCCTCGACATCCTCCGAGATACGGCAGGGAACGCCGGCCCGGGTGAAGAGCGCCGCGACGTGCTCGAGCGTCTGCCGGCGACTGCTGTCGCTTCGATGGTTCCGCCGGAGATCGCCGATGATCAGGTCGCCACGACCGCTGTGTTTGACGCATCCCGGAGCCGTCATCTCGGCGGCCACATAAACGACGGCCGCTATGGCCTCGATGCGGGCGGCGGCGCGCATCCGCTCGACGTTGTCCACGCCGTTTTGCAGGCTGAGGACGATGGCCCCGCTTGCGAGGTGTGGGGCGAGAGATCGCGCGGCCTCTTCCGTGTCGGGCGTCTTCACAGAGAGGAGGACGATCTCCGCGCTCCGGACGGCGGCGACATCGGTGGATGCCGAGACCGGAATGTGCTCCCGAAAATGGATGCTCTCGAGCAGCAGCCCGTTTCGGGCTATGGCCTCGGCGTGCTGCGGGCGGGCGATGAGCGTGACCGGGGCGCCGGCCTTCGCCAGCATTCCCCCGAAATAGCAACCGACGGCGCCCGCACCCATGACGGCAATCGGCGGCCACTTGCCTTCTACCATGCTGCCTCCGGCGGTCGGACAGGGGGTGTTGCGATCGAAGCCGCGGCGGGACCTCTGTCGCGGAGACTATCACTCGACGAAAGGAGACGTCAACCTGCGTTTCGATCCATGGCGTGCCACAGCCCGGATCGAGACATTCGACCCGGTCCGCGCCCGTGATCGGGCATGTTGTTTCTGCGCCTACGTCTTTCTATCCCTTGAAGGGCTTTTCGGATGCCGCTTGTTTTCCTGCAATGCGGCCGAATGCCCATGCCTCCGGATAATTGGTCCCCTGCTGGTAGAGGAAGCCGAAGAACGACCCGAGCTCACCTGCCGCATACAGCCTCGGGATGGGCTCGTTGTCGGGGTCCACAACCTGGCCGTGCTTGTTGTGCTTGGGCCCCCCTTGCGTGTTGACAATCACGAGTCCCATTTCGAGTGCATAGTAGGGGGGTTTCGCTAGGGGCGCCATGGAATCCTTGCCTCGATTGAATTCGAGGTCTTGGCCGGCGGTGCAGTAGCCATTGAATTTTCTGATCGTTTCGTCCAGCCCCCTGGAATCTACTTTGATCTTCCCGGCCAACTCCGAGATCGTGTCCGCCTTGATGATCCAGCCCTTCTCGAGCTCCGCGCTGTTATCGTCGCTCCAATCATAAATCTTGTGGACGATTGCATATCCGAAGGGGCCTCCAATTGCTTGCACCAGCGCTTTCCGGGTCGGGGCAATGGGGCCGCTCGCGCGATACCCTTCATCAAAAATCAGATACGCCGGCAGGTTGGGGTATTCCGCCCGGTCATGGTCAAAATCGAGGATGTCCAGGGGTCCCTTGAAGTGCACGAAGCTTTTCGTTTCTCTCATGAATCGCTTGCCGTACTTGTTGACGAAGACGAAATTCTTTGCCCGTGCCATCCGTGGAATCCCGACACCGACCCCCACACCGAACTGCTTGCTCGGCGCTTTGGCGCAGAAGCCGCCCCATTGTAACGCGGCCGTATGCCAGAGATACGCGCCGGCTGCGGCCGCCATCTTCAGCCCGTCTCCGGTGTTGCCGGGGTTCCCGTACGGGAAAATGAACTCTCGTACTCCCGGGAAATTGTAGTCGCTGAACATCTCAGGGTTGTTTTCGTACCCGCCACAGGACAAGACGACGCCCCTCTCGGCCTTGATGAAGATCTCTCTCCCGTCGCTCTCCGCCTTGACACCCACCACCTCACCTGTTTCGGGAACTTGAACGAGGCTCTTGGCAGACGTCTTGAGCATTACTTTGATGCCCCGCTTCTCGACGACTTCGGAAAGAAATTGGAATCCCCTTTCCCCGGTGGGATTAAAGCGGAAAGCTGGAAGGGCCGAGCTCCGAAAGGTGGGGAAGGCCGGAGTCCGTGTCCCGAGTCGAGAGGGGAGGGCGGCGCCGAGTCCGTACTTGAGCAGGTCGGGTATCCCGACGATTGCCTCCGCAAAGCCCCGAAGCGTGTCTTCATCAACGGTGCCGAAAGACAGGCTCCGGTAATATTCCATCGCTTCGGGGACGTTGCTGGGGATGACCATGCCTCCCAGACACACACCGCTGTTTCCCCCAGCCATGGGCATCTTTTCCAGGACGAGGACCTTTGCGCCAGCATCGTGGGCTGCAACGGCAGCATTTCCGCCCGCGGCCCCGTACCCGACGACCACGACGTCCGCCGTATAATCCCATTCCGGGACCTGTCGCAGGCTTACCGTCTTGGCATCCGCGGCGCTCGCTTGTGCCATGCCGAGAGCCCCGACGCCCGCCACAGCACTCTTGAGAAACGCTCTGCGGTTCACTGTTTTCCCGGCCGCTTTCTTCTTCATCTCGCACCTTTCCTTTACAGACAGCCTCGGACGGATAGGTCTAAACAGGGCGGGTCGAAAGCTTGATCCCGACGACACTGCACACGGATCCATCATACGGCTCCGCCATATCGCGTCAAGGACATAGGGGGTTACTGAGAAGCGCGGAGGCAGGAGGTATGCTGCAGCGGACATTCGGAAAGTCTCTCGAAGTCGCAGCCCGGATCGGTTTGATCTTGCGGTTCACCGAGGGGTCGTCAGAGGGGTGCCGCGATGGAAGCAAGTCCCCGGCCCGTCCCGTGCGCCTCATCTCGCAAGTTGTTCTTGCACCCGCGTCTCCTATTACGTCGCGCCTGGCAAACGCCCCGGACGCACGAACCGCGCGGGTCACCCCAAAGCGACCCGCGCGGTCCTAACGTGCGCCGTGATGTCAACCGCTAGAGAAGCAGACTGTTCTTTTGCGCGTACTGGCTCCCCACGAAGGACGCCTTGGGAATCATGGCATGAATGCCGAGCGTGTAATCCACCAGCTGGGTCACGTGCAGGTCCACCGCCATGCTGCAGAAGGCGTAGCCCTCCTCCGCGGTGAGGCCGTAGCGCTTGTTCAGGAATGTGATCGCCTTCCGGACGGCCATCTTGCACGACTCCAGCAGGTTGGTGTGGAAGCCCATGATAATCCAGTGGCTAGGCGAGGACCCCATGGGCCAGTCCACAACCTCCTTCAGGTCCTTCCGAACCGTCACGCGCAGCGTGATGTTGCGGAAGGCCCCCTCCAGGGCGTTCAGGCTGACCTCGCCATGCCCCTGAGCCAGGTGCGAGTCGCCTGTCTTGAGGCCGGCTCCCTTCACCCACACCGGGAGGTACAGGACCGTCCCCGCTACCAGATCCTTGTTGTCTATGTTGCCGCCGTGCTTCCCCGGCGGGACGTTGCTCCACATGCCGGGCTCCGGCAGCTCCACCCCGATGGTCCCCGGGAAGGGGCGCACGGGGATCTCGATGCCCGGTAAGAACTCGAACTTCATGTTCTTGAGATCCACGCGATACCACGTCACCTTTCCGTGCGGGTAATCCTCGGGCAAAAGGCCCAGTCGCTGGAAGGAGGTCTCCGGAAACAGGTTGAAGCCGTAGGCGGTCGGGACGATGTCCAGGATCTCAATCTGGAGGACGTCCCCCGGCTCTGCCCCGTTGACGTAGATCGGCCCGGTCAGGTGATGATGGCCCGGCCCGCGCTTGTTCTTCGTGGCACCGGTCACGGTATCCGGTAAGGTGTAGACCTCGGGGGTCTTGTCGATGATCTCCTTGTACCACTTCATCCAATCGTTGATGTCCGCCCCGGGGACCATCCGGCCCATGAGATGCATGCCTGTCTCGATCTCGACCACGTCCCCGGAGTTGATCTCGAGAACGGGCGGGATCGAGTTGTCCCAGAAGCCGTCGGTCGAGGTCATGGGGTTGCAGCCGAGGACCCGGAAATGCCCGGCCGCGTCCTTGCGCTGCAGGTCCACGGCGCTGGCCTCCCGGGCCGCGACGCCGCTGACGGCCGCCGCCCCTCCCAGTACCACTCCGTAGCCAAGGAACGCCCGCCGGCTCAAGCCTTCCGATGACTCGTGATCTTCCTTTGGCCCTTTCGTCCTCTCCATGGAGTCCCTCCTCTCCGGCTAGCCAAGTTCTCGAAGAGACTACCACGCCGAGACGGCAGCCGTGGCGGACCACGGCCGCCTATCTTCTCCGGTCTTCCTCACCTCCTTTCCTCAACCAGCGGACTGCACCCGGAAACCCCTCCCCATTTTTCTCGGGCCCCGCTTTCTGCTTGCGCCGCCTCCGATCCCGGAGCGTGGTCCGCCGCCAATAGGGGGGTGCGGATTGCAAAGCACTTTCCAGCAGTTTCGGGAGATCGCAGCCAGATTCGGCGTTCCCTCCCTGGCGGGCTCGACGTAAGTGCCCGACCCGTCCCGCGCCCCTGATGCACTAGGGAGGAAGCAAAGTGACCGTCGGTCTGTAAACGGCAGTTAGGAAGCGATAGTGTGGACGGCAAATGGGAGCTTGCTGAGGGTCAGCTCTTTGAGCGCCACCTTCAGACTGGCATTGTCGATGTCTATGCCGACGAGGTGTCCGGCGGCGTCGTAGTCCAAAACGACTCCCTCGGAAATCTCCCGACTCTCGACACTGGATTTCTCCGACAAGTCAATATAAAGCGAGTCTGTGTCAGGATAGTAGCTGAGCTTCATGGCTTGAATCCTCGGTCAGGGAAAGCATTGTGAACTGTGGTCTTGTCCTCAAGGGTGACCACCCTCAGCACCCGACGTTCAAGCTCTTGGATCCGACCCCAGAACCGGTAGCGGTTGTGTTCTTGCGGTTCGCTTCGGATCGGAAGATACCATCTTTCCCGCCGATCCGCCAGTGTAGCCAAGCGTCCACTCGATCAGGGCTGGGGAGCGTTGCCTGTCGTATGCCTGGGGACAAGACCGCTCGGACGCCGAGCAGCGCCTTCGACGCATGCCCCAACGCGCACTCCGGCAGCTCCGGGACGTGGCGGCCTAGGTCGCTTCTTCGATCCGTCGAGGGGCCGTCGCGGGTGCTGTCCGGCTCGGTGCAGGCGCGGGACCCATCCTGCGGTCCTCATTATTACAAGTTGTTTTCAGCACCAACGTCCCCCTTTACTTACGCCCTACTAACTTTTTAAATGGCATGGAGTTGGCACCCCGTCCGCAGCAGCTAAAGTTAGGGCTAACCCGCCTCCAGTGGCCACGGACGACCGGAGTCAATATCAGGGTGACGCGGTTCAGACTCAGCCGGGCCATAATCGTCTCGGAGCTCATCGATGGCAGTCAGGCATGCCGCCGCGAACCTCGTTTCGGCGGTGTCATCCTTAGTCATCGCGAAAAGCCTTTTTCGCAGTTCCGGCACCGGCATGCTGAAGATCTCATTCGCGCCTGCCCAATCTGCGGACGGACGCTCGCCCACCGCGACATGCCTGATGGCGGAATGGAGAATGCCGGAAAAGGGCTTGCCTTGCGCAACATGGCTACGAACAAGGGCCAACACGCCATCCGCATCGGCAACCTCAGCGATAGCGTGCTCAAGAATTGCTTTTCCGGGGCCGACAGGCGCGGCTTCATACCGCTGGTAGACCTCGGCCCGGAAGTCGGCGTGGGCTCGCATGGTGCCCGCCAGCTTGAGAGAAAGAGTCCAGGTATCCATTCCGCCGGGCCTGTTAGCGAATGCGCCCCCGCATGTGAGTTCGAGAAGGATGCATGCCGCTGATACAGTGCCACGGTTGTCTAGGGCGGCGAGCCACTCGTGTTCGCCAAGGAATTTTGCGTCTTTCCGAGGCAACAGATCCAGCACATGTTCAGCCTCAGGAGCGGGTGCGTGGCCCAACGCCGATAAGAGGCGGCGTAGCCGCCAGGGGGGTCGCAGGTTAGGCTCCATCAATTCCAAGGCTTCAACCGTGGCGCCGGGCCGATCGGAGAAGGGCATGAGTTCCAACCAACCTTCCAGTGCTCCCTGGTTCTCATCCAGCAGCCACCGCTGTGTCTTTGCCTCCTCCAGCAGGGTCCTAATGCCGTGGAGGACCATGTCGGCGCGAATGATTTCGCCGGCGAGCACGAGAACGGCGAGCAGTGGCCGTTTTTCACGAAGTGGCCGCGGTAGTTCCAGCAGCGTATCTATGGTACTCGTCCTATTGCCATAGGGCATACTGAAGGCGATCTTCGCTAGCTGCAGCGCATGACGGTGAGCGTTGTCACTGGCCCCCGGCTTCGCGAGATCATCGACAACCGCAATGATCGCATCCGAGAATGGCGAGGAATCGCCCTCACCACCGCGTTCCCGACGCTCCATGCGCCGGACCTTGACTTCCGAGAAATCCGGCCAGAAGGTGAACCGCTTGTCCTTGGGAGTGCGGGTGGGGAACCCGCTGGGCGCTGGTGGTCGAGGGATAGGGTGGTGGGGGTACCTGCGACTGAATCCTAGCCCCAACGCGAGCTGGGAATCAAGGGCTATTTACAGGCGATCGGCGGGGCCGGTGTTGAACTCCGGCGGGCGGGCTACTTGTACGTTGATTCGTCCTTGCGTCGAACGCCCACGATGATAATTCGGCCGGCCTTCTCGTCTATCTCGTAGAGAATGCGATGGTCCCGCCCCACCCAGATGCGGCACTGGTCCTCCCGGCCTGCCACCTTGTCATAACCGCGCGGTCGCGGATCCTCCTGGAGGTCCAGGATGGCCCGGGCCACCCGAAGAAACGTCTCGTCGTCCAACTCGAACAGCTCGCGTTTCGCGGACCGTCGAAACCGGATCTTAAGCACGCTGCCTCTTGATCCGGGTGATCCGCCGCTCAATGGCCGCCATGCAATCCTCGAGCGGCTCCTTCGCCCGCCTCAGGAAGACTTGGGCGTCCGGATCCTTGACGGCCTCCTCGGTCAGGTATCTCTCGACGGCCTCCTGGAGTACGGCGTTCAGGGATCGGTCGCGCTTCACCGCTACGAGCTTCAGCGCCTTCAGGGTGTCCGGGTCCATCGTCGTCGAGAATGCTTTTCGCGGCATATCTTCCTCACCTCCGGAGGCCATGCTACTCTCCAGTTTTCAAGAAGTCAAGGAATCTGCATTTCATGTCATTTGCAGGCGATCGGCAGGGCCGGCAGGCCAGGAAGAGTAGTGCCCTCTTGCATCAGCCGCGCGCGTTCCGGCGGCCGGCTGAAGCGCGCCGCTTCTCACGGGTCGGCTGCATGCGCGTGCGAGCCGGCGCGTCACTACGCGCCGGGATGCCATGAAGCATCCCCTCGGCGCTGATGTCCTCGTCGATGTCGGGCCAGTGGACTCCTTGCCCGCTCCCGATGAGGCGAAAGTTTTCTCGCTGCGCAGGCGTCGCATCAGACAACCGCCAGGACCAGGCGAGGGGCACACTGATAACTCGGCCGTCCACCAGATGCGCGATAATCTCGTCATCGGTGACGCGCACCTCTTGAATGCGGGGATCGCTGCTAGCCGCAGTGTTCATTCCATGCCTCCAAGATGGCCTTGAAATGGGTTTGGATGATCTATCCCGCAAACCGCTATCACAGAATAAGCGCCGCAGTTCTTATCTGGCTTTCTGCCACATAAGCCCGCCGATGTCAATACGCATCCAGTTCGATGATGGCCGTGAATTACCGCGATGCTGGTTCCGCCCCGCAAGACCGGAAGCGAACCAAGGGCTGTTTGCACATCATGGGTGGGGCTGGACGTGGCGCGAGATGGTGGTGAAGTGTCTACGGCCGGGTCGCGTGCTCCAGGAGGTAAATGTACGAGCGGTAGATCTGGCCGGTGGCGCGAGTCATGCCGATCTCGCAGGTGCGGCTGCTGGAGAAGTGGCCGTCGAGCCGGTTGCCTTGTAGTTCCGCCGCCTCGCGGCGGGTGGCGGATGCGGTGAGTTCCGGGAACAGGAATCCCCGGTCGCCGGCGAAACCGCAGCAGCCGGCGAGGAGCGGCACCGTGACTGTTTCGCTGCACGCCCGGCCGATGGCCTCGAGCTTCGGCGAGAGGTTCATCTTGATGATGGAGCAGACCGGATGTAGCGCGACGGAGCCGACCCTCCGCGTGATGGTCAGCCGGGGCAAGAGCCGGTCGTGGACGAAGGCCGTGCTGTCCAGGATCTGGAGCCGGTCGAACCGCTCCTGGTTCTCCGGCGTGAGGTACGGCCGGGCCGTCGTGAGGCCGTACGTGCAGGGGCTGGTGTCAACCACGACCGGCAATCGCCCCTGATCGGACCATTCCCAGAATCGCGCGATCGCCCTGTTCACCGCGACGCTGTGCCCGTCTTCGTATCCCTTGGACGAGAACGGGACACCGCAGCAGGTCCCCTCGACGTCGGCGGGGATCCAGATGGGAACCCCGGCCCGCTGGGCGACGGTGACGAATGCCTCCATGAGGGACATGGCATCCGGCTCGCCGGGGAGATGACCCATCACGCGGGAGATGCAGCTCGGGAAGTAGATGGCTTGTACGCTGGCTCTCTGGGTGATCGGCCGCCGACCCCGTGCGGCGCGCGGCATCTCGCGGCTCCACTGTGGGAACGGGCGGCGAAGGATCGCCCGCATCGCGCGCGTAATGCCCATCATCGTGCCGGCGCCGAAAAGCGATTGAACCAGGTGCCCCGCGCGCAGGCCAAAGCGAGCCACAGGCTCCAGGAGGGCGAAGTTTCCCGCGAGCCATTTCGCCAGGGACTGGGCCCAGGCCGGATGGCGAAGCCGGCGGAACCGCTTGGTGAGCTGGCCGGTGTCGATCGCGACCGGGCAGGCGGTGGCGCAGAGGCCGTCCACGGCGCAGGTGTCCAGCGCCATGTACGGGAAGTCGGCTTCAAGGGCAGCCAGGAGGGCGCGATCAGCCCCTCCTTGTTGCTGCCGCACCATCTCCCGACGCACCACGATCCGCTGGCGCGGGCTGAGCGTGAGATCGAGGCTCGGGCACTTCGACTCGCAGTAGCCGCACTCGATGCACTTGTCCACCTCGTCCTCCACCGCGGGGAGGGGCTTGAGGTCGGCGAGGTGCGCCTTGGGATCCGGGTTGATGATCACCCCGGGGTTGAGCAATCCCTCGGGGTCCACCAGGCTCTTCAGCTGCCGCATGATGGCGGTGGCCTCGGGCCCCCACTCGGTCTCCAGGAAGGGGGCGATGTTCCTGCCGGTGCCGTGCTCGCCCTTGAGGGCGCCGCCGTACCGCTCCGCCACCAGGCGGACCATGTCGTCCATGAAGCGGGCGTACCGATCCACCTCGGCCTGCGTGTTGAACGACTGGGTGATGGTGAGATGCAGGTTTCCGTCCTTGGCGTGGCCGAAAATGATCGCCTCTTTGTAACCGTGGCGGAGCGCCGTCCGGATCAGCTCTACCGTGCCGTCGGCCAGCGTCTCGATGGGGAAGACCACGTCCTCGATGATCACCGTGGTTCCCCGCTTCCGCACGGCCCCCACGGAGGGGTAGAGCCCCTGACGGATCTTCCAGAGCAGTGCTTGCTCGTCCGGATCGTGGGTGAAGCGGGCCGGCTCGAGGAGCTGGAGCCCGCCCACCGCCTCGCGGGCCTCGATCTCCAGGCTGGAGCGCTGCGCCTCGTCGGCGTCCTGGAACTCGGCCAGGAGGGCAGCAGCGCTCTCGGGGAGGATCTTGAACGACGGCGGGATCCCGGGCTGGTCCTGGACGGAGCGGAGCGAGGCCCGGTCCATCGTGTCCTTTCGGCAAGCCTGCATGACTTCCGTTGAGCTGCTTGCTATCGTCAGCTGCCACCTCAACAATGGAAGGAGGACAGCTGATGAGCACCACAACGGTTCCTGCCCATCCCAGCCC
>Ga0181533_1001588_pt1 | contig 28949 bp, 16 predicted proteins | sample PEATcosm2014_Bin_45_FD_119772 | JGI IMG/M metagenome (GOLD analysis project Ga0181533, IMG submission 119772) | Peatland microbial communities from MTU Mesocosm Facility, Houghton, MI, USA - PEATcosm2014_Bin11_60_metaG | ecosystem: Environmental > Terrestrial > Soil > Wetlands > Peat | place...
CCCTCCGAAGGTGTGAAAAAATCGGCAAACGGCCCCGAAAAGCCAAATGCGGACGTTGGTAATCAATAACTTACGAAAGCGGTTTTTGGCGTTTTTCAATTTTTTCACACCTTCTCCGGGATGAGTTCCGCCGGATCTGATGCCACCCCACAGGTCTTGCCCAGGTGGTGGCATCAAGATTACGGCGGCCAATGTGTCGAGAAACGAATCAGACCGTCAACGCCGCGAAGAAGGGGGCACGCACGCAATCTGCAAGTGACATCCGGCGCTATCGGGAGAAGATGAAGCCGCTATGGAAAAGCGTTTGGCGGATCATCGCCGGAATCCCCGCTCTGCCGTGCCGCTCCGTGAAATGAAAGCGTGTCTGCAGTCGCGCTTTGGCAGATGAGCTGGCGGGTCGAGTTCCGCCCGGAAGTGTAGAAAGACGTGGCTGAAGCGGGCGCATGGCAAGAGCGAATATGAGCCTCAGCCGCAGCCTGGTGCCGAAGGGGATGCAATTCAGAATCGAGATTTCAAATCGAGGGAGAGAAAAGGCTCGCGGGGCGGGGGCAAAAGGTGGAATATCCGCCGGAATGCGAGACGTGGACAAAAGCAGGGGCGGTCAGCCCTGCCTCGATATATTTGCGCGTTGCGCCGAGGGGATTGGAGAAGGCAAGCTCATTACGCGCGAGAGCCGCCAGGACAAGGAATTCCATTTTCAGAATTGGTTCAAGGCGCGGCTGGCCGAGACGGGCCTGAATTTCGAGGTTGGCGGGCGAAACAGCTACCCGGATTTTCGCCTGGTGGCCACGACGGATGGGTTCGAGGTGAAAGGGCTGGCGTATCCGGGGCGTGAAGCCAACTACGACTGCAACAGCCAGGCGCCATCAGGTAACCACAATGGACGGACGATTTATTACGTTTTCGGGCGGTATCCGGCTGAGCCTGACGGCGAGGCGTACCCGGTGCTTGACCTGGTTGTGTGCCATGGGGATCTTTTGAACGCAGATCACACATACGTTCACAAGAACAAGAGCGTGAAGGGGTTCGGCAGTTATGGGGACATCATGATTCGGGACCGGAAGATGTATGTGGCTCCGACGCCTTTTGGGCTTGCGACCGGCACGGCTCACAACCAGACGCTGATCGTCCCTGCCGAGGCTCCGGCGGATGCCCGATTTACCGACGTTGGGCGGCTTGTCCGGCGCGAAGCTGACAAGCTGATCATCGGCTACAGGTTCAACTTGCGCACGAACACATTCACGCCACAATTGGTGGACAATCCGTCTGCCGGGAACGAGCACGTATTCCGCGCCTACCGCCTGAAGGGGGTTCGGGGTGAGGCGGTCGCCATGCGACCGGTGGTTGCGAAGGTTTCGGTTGAACCGGAGGATGACCAAGGCGATGAGTAAGGCTCCAGCAAGTGGGAGTGACGCCGGCTCGGGCCGGCGGCTTATCGAGTCGGACTCGTTCCCGTTCGAGTTCGTTTCGGAGTTGGCGGAGATGGAGAGTTGGCGCAAGGAGGTGTACCGGCCTGTCTATCATATACACAAGTGGTGGGCGAAACGGCTGGGGTCGGTGTTCCGTGCGGTTTTGCTCGGCTCGGTTCTTCCAGATAACGAGAGCCTGGCCGAGGCGTTCTACCAGCAGCACGATTTTTCCGGGTTGACGGTCTTCGATCCGTTCATGGGCAGCGGGACTACCGTGGGCGAGGCGCACAAGCTCGGGTTTACGGCGCTAGGCCGGGACATCAACCCGGTGGCGTGTGAGTCGGTGCGGGTGGCGCTGGGACCATTGGACCGGGACGCGTTGCTGGGGGCTTTTGGGCAGCTTTCTGCGGGTGTGGGCGAGCGGATTCGCCGACTTTACCGCACTGCGGACCAGGCGGGGCATGAATGTGATGCGCTGTACTTCTTTTGGGTCAAGGTGGTGCCTTGCCCGGCGTGCTCCGCTGGCGTGGACCTTTTTTCTTCATACATTTTCGCGCGCAATGCGTATCCGGGCCGGAGGCCGGACGTTCGTGTCTGCTGCCCTGGTTGCGGCGGTATCTTCACGGCGAACATTAATGATGCTCAAGCCAGGTGCCCGCACTGCGGTCATGAATTTGGCATGCACACGGGGCCGGCCGGCGGCGCCTCCGCAACCTGCCAGAAGTGCGGGCGTGTGTTCCCAATCGCAAAAACGGTGAAGGCCCTCGGGCATCCTCCAGCCCATCGGATGTTCGCCAAACTATTGCTCACCGGAGCGGATGACAAGGTTTATGCGCCCACAAGCCGAGAGGACGAGTTGGCTTACAGGCGTTGCTCGGATGAGTTGGGCCGGAGCCGGCTGGCGCTGCCGGCGCTGGAAATGGAGGACGGGCATAATACGAGGCAGGTGCTGAACTACGCGTATCGGTCATGGCGGGAGTTCTTCAACGACCGGCAACTGCTGGCACTGGGTTGGCTGCGCCAGGCGATTCTGGAGCTGCCGAATGACGCGGTGCAGGCTGCCATGCTCAATGTGTTCTCCGGGGTCCTGGAGTTCAACAACATGTTCGCCTCTTACAAAGGGGAAGGCACCGGGGCGATTCGGCACATGTTCTCGCACCACATTCTGAAACCGGAACGAGTCCCAATTGAGGGCAATGTATGGGGCACTTCCAAAAGCTCCGGCTCGTTCTCCACGCTCTTCAGGTCGCGGCTGCTGCGGGCCATCGAATACCGGATGGCGCCCTTCGAAGTGGCCCTGGGGAATCGGAATGGAGCCAACAATGGGAAGCGGGTCTTCGGAAGCAGCCCGCCGTTCAGCGGGCGGGTCGAGACGGTCTGGCCTCCGCCGGGGAAGGCCGTTCCGCGGGCCATTTTCCTTTCGTGCGGCAGTTCGGCGGCGACCGGCCTCGGGGATGCCAGCGTGGACCTGGTTGTAACCGATCCGCCATTCTTCGACAACGTGCATTACTCAGAGCTGGCCGATTTCTTCTTCGCGTGGCAGCGGCTTGGGCCTTCGCCGTTTGTGGAGCGGCGAAGTTCGACGCGGCACGCGGAGGAGGTGCAGGACGCCAGCGCGGAGGAGTTTTCCAGGAAACTCCGGGCGGTGTTTCGCGAGTGCCATCGCGTGTTGCGTGCCGACGGGTTGCTTGTTTTTACCTACCACCAGTCCAGGGCGGATGGCTGGACGTCATTGGCCGAGGCGGTGGCAGGAGCGGGATTTGGCATTGTAAACGCTCACCCGCTTAAGGCGGAGATGTCCGTTGCTGCGCCAAAATCGCAGGCCAAAGAGCCTATTCAGTTGGACGTGGTGCTGGTGTGCCGCAAGCGAGAGGCGGACCACCGGCGCAAGAGCGACGGCGGGGCCGCCGTTGAGCAGGCTGTGGAGCGCGCGACCGCCAAAGCCCGGCGCTTGGTCTCTTGCGGGCTGACTCTGTCGGCGAATGATCGGCGGGTCATCGTGATTAGCCAGTTCCTTGTGGCGGCCTGCGCCGGGCGGTCTGCGGATGAGCTTGGGGATGCGTTGTTGAGCAACCTGACGGATTTGGATTTGGCGGCGATGCGGCTGCTTAGAGAGGGTTCGGAGAGAATAGGCAAGCAGGCCGCCCAGGAGGCAACCCAGCTCGCGTTCTTCGAGAGAGCCAAGCCGGTCGGGCGAGGCAGGCAAAAGCCGGCGGCGCGAGCGGCACGGTAGCAAGGGGGCAGGTCATGTGGGAGCAAAAAGGCTTTACAGGGCCGCCTGCTTTGCGCCAGGATGAAGCCCGAACGGCAGCAACAAAACTGAAAGGACCGCCCGAATGAAAATTGGCTTTCATACCGACGCCTTCAACTCGGCCTACTGGTCATTCGACAGGTGCCTGGCCTGGGCGCAACAGAACGGGGTGGGACACATCGAGTGCGGGCTTATAGACGGGGTGAGCTGGATACACGGCCTGGGTTACCAGCCGCACGTGGCGTTGTATGAAGACCCCGTGCTGCTCAGGCGCAAGATGGATAAATTCGGCGTCCAATTTTCCCAGGTGGACGCCGCCTTTCCGCTCTCGGGGGAAGAGGGACCGCTGCGCGGAGTGCCTTACGTGATGAAAGCCATCGCCTGGGCCGCGCAAATCGGCTGTCCCTGCGTGGACACGACCGACGGGCTGCATCAGCCCGAGGGCTTGTCCGACAAGGAATCACTGGCGCTGATGAAACGCAGCTACGGGCAAATCCTCAAGGTGGCCGAGGCCCACCGCATCATCGTGAATATCGAGCCTCATGGCTACTTCACCACCAACCCGGAGATGATGGCCGAGATGCTGGCGTTCAGCGACAGCCCGTTTCTGCGGATGAACATGGATACCGGCAACACCTTCATCGCGGGCCGAGACCCGGTCGCCTTTCTGCGGCGGTTCATCGGCAAGGTCAGCCACGTGCATGTTAAGGATGTCTCCGAGTCGCTGGCTCAGGCGGTTCGCGGCGGCCAGACGGGCATCGCCGTGAGCCATTGCCCCCTTGGGGGCGGCGTCAATGCCGATAACATCCGCCAATGCCTGGCTCTGCTGCGCGACACCGGATACCAGGGCGTGGCCAGCATCGAATGCGAAGGCCAGGCCGGACCGATGATCGAACAATCCCTGGCCTGGCTCCGCAAGACCCTCAGTGAATTGAAGATCTCGTATTGACAAAAAACCAATTATGAAAAACCAAACTCCTCCTCAATTCCTCACCCGCAGGGATTTTCTCAAGAGTTCCGCCGTTGCCGCCTCGGCTGCCGCCGTCGGCTCGCTCGAGCTGGGCCGCAGCGCGCACGCCGCCGGCAGCGACATCATCAAAGTGGGCATGATTGGCTGCGGCGGGCGCTGCTCCGGGGCCGCAGTCGAGGCCCTGACCGCCGACCCGGGCGCCCGGCTGGTCGCGATGTGCGACATCTTCCTCGACCGCATCGAGGCCCAGCGCGCGAACATCAAGGCGCAGCGGGGCGGCCAGGTCATCGTGGACAACGACCACTGCTTCACCGGGTTCGAGGGCTACAAGCATGTGATCGAGGCCTCGGACGTCGTGTTGATTGCCAACGGCGCCAAGTTCCATCCTTTCCATGCGATGTCCGCCATCCAGGCGGGAAAACATGTGTTTGTCGAGAAGCCGCACGGCATTGATCCGCGCGGCGTCAAGCTCATGCAGCAGGCCTGCGATTTGGCCAAGGAGAAGAACCTCTGCATCGTCTCCGGCCTCCATAGCCGCTTCCACGAAGGCTACGCCGAGACGGTCAAACGCATCCACGACGGCGCCATTGGCGAGGTCGTCACCATCGAAGAGAACTTTCTGCGCTCGCCCTACGGCGTAACCGAGCGCAAGCCGGGCCTGACCGAGTTGCAGTGGCAATGCAGCACGCAGTATCACTTCCGCTGGCTCTCGGGCGACGATGTCCCGCAGTCGCTGGTCCACAACATGGACCGGGCCAGTTGGGTGCTCGGCAACAAGGTGCCAATCAAATGCCACGGCCTGGGCGGCCGCTCTTCGATGGTGGAACCCATTTATGGAGATGTTTTCGACCACCATTCGGTGGTCTATGAATTCGAAAATGGCGTCCGGGTCTATGCCTTGACGCGCACCACGACCGGCTGCTACGACGAGAGTTCGAGCCTGGTCTTCGGGAGCAAAGGCAGGGCCTCGGTCACCGATTGCCGGATACGCGGCGAAACCAACTGGCGCTGGCAGGGGGGATGCAACCCGTATCAGATCGAACACGATAAGCTCTTCGCCGCCATTCGGTCGGGCAATCCAATCAACTGCGGCGCTTACATGGCCCGCAGCACGATGACCACTGTGATGGGCCAAATCTCCTGCTACACCGGCAAGGAAGTCGCCTGGGAACAGATCAACAAGTCGGACTTCTTCTATCCGCCCAAACCGGAGGACTGCCGCGACGACATGGAGCCGCCGGCCAAGCCTGGCGCCGACGGGAGCTACCCTGTGCCCGTCCCCGGCAGGACGATTATGATCTGAACTTAATGACATCATGAAGACAATTCTGGAGATTTCCTCGACGCTTGCCCACGCCGACCAGCGGCCGAGGCTTCTCCCTCTCCCTCGGGGAGAGGGCCGGGGTGAGGTGGCCTTGGTCGCTGAACGCAGATCGTTGCTAAGAGTCCTTGGCAGGGCGGCCCTGGCCTGGGCCTTGGCCTGCCTGGCCGTGGCTGCGGGCGGGGCCTTGTTCGCCGCAGAGCAACCTTCCGCCAGCCCTGCCTCTACGAACCAGCATGCGCGCGTCCTGCTCGTGACCGGCATGGATTATCCGGGCCACCTCTGGCGCCAGACGGCGCCCGTGCTTGCGGAGGCCATCCGCAAAGACGCGCGGCTCGAGGTCTTCACCGTCGAAGACCCGCATTTCCTGGATTCGGCTGCGCTGGCCCGCTACGACGTGGTGGTGCTGCACTTTGAAAACTGGGAGCAACGGGCGCCCGGTCTGAATGCCCGCGCAAACCTCCGCCAGTTCGTCGAGGGCGGCAAAGGAGTCGTCCTGCTCCATTTCGCCTGCGGCGCCTGGCATGACGAGTGGCCGGGATTTGTCAATATCGCAGGGCGCGTCTGGGGCGGCCAGAATGTCCGCCAGCACGACCCTTACGGGCCTTTCCGGGTGGAAATCGTCAAGCCGGACCATCCGCTCGTGCGGGGCATGGCCGACTTCGATACCCAGGACGAGCTTTACACCTGCCTCACAGGCGAGGTGCCCATCGAAGTGCTGGCCCAGGCCAAATCCAAGGTGGATGGCAAGTACTACCCTATGGCGTTCGTCGCCAACTGCGGACAGGGGCGCAGTTTTCACTGCACCCTCGGACACGACGTCAAGGCTCTGAGTGTGCCTTCGGTGCAGGAACTCTTTCGGCGGGCCTGCGCATGGGCGGCGGGGCTGCCGCCCGCGGCGCCACAGCACTGAGGGCTCGTGGGAAAAACAAATTCCGCGATCTGAATGATTGGGCTGGAGCGTGAAGCGTCAGAGCGTAGAGCGTGGCGAGCGCCACGATACCCTCGTGGCTCGACGCTCCGCACGCTCTATTGACATTTAATGCCGCCGTCATAGGTTTCCTCCATGCCGCGGAACATCGCCACAACCGCCCGGATCGATAAAATGGTGGACAGTTGGATCGCGGAAGGCCGCTTCGCCAACCGCAGCGAGGCCTTCCGTGCTGGCATCTTCGCCCTCAAGGAGAAGCTGGAGGCGGAGGCATTTGACCCGGATTTTGTCACCATCGTGCGCGACCTCGACCGGCATCCGGGCGGGGACGGCGAACCGACCCAAGCGGACCTGGCGGAGATGCTGCGCGTGGCCCGCAGGCACCGCCGGCGATGATCCGGGCCGTGTTCGACACCAGCACCGTAGTAGCTGCCATCTTCTGGCCCCGGAGTACCGCCCGCCGCGCTTGGTCGCGGGTGGCACGGCGACAGGTGCGGTGTTGCCTCACGTCCGAGATCGAGCGCGAGTACCTCAGGACGTGTCTGGAGTTTCAACAGATCCGTTTCCCGGATCGGTCGCCCCTCCCTTTCCTGGATTGGATTCATGCCAAGGCCCTCCACTGTGTGCCTGCGCCGCTGGGCAAGCAGCGCAGCCAGGATCCGACCGACGATCCTTTCCTCGCGTGTGCATTAGCCGCCCAAGCGGAATGCGTTGTAACCTCCGATCGTGATCTCCTTTACCTGAGCAAGCCGTTCGGTACTGCGGTGATCACCCCGGCTCAGTTTCTCCTGCGAATCGCTTGAACCGGTAACCGATACGACATTGTTGAGTTTCCTCGAAAATGCCGAACATTGGCGGAGGCGGCATGTCGCTGGGGCGGGATTGGTCTGGGTCCCGAAGGGACATCCGGGAATAGCCCGGCGTCTCGACGCCGGGTGTCCGGCCCAAGAGGGTCAGTCCGTCCCGAAGGGACGGTTGAAAAGCAAGACTCTTGTTTGCTCTTGCGCGACGCCTTCAGCCCAGACTCCTGACGAACTTCTCCATCCGCTCCAGGCCCTTCTGCAGGTTGGCCATGCTGGTCGCGTAGCTGATGCGCAGGTAATCGTCGGCGCCGAAGGCGATGCCTGGGACGGCGGCGACTTTTTCGGCTTCCAGGAGCCGGGCGCAAAAGGGGGTGGACTTAAGCCCCGTCCTGGAGATGTTGGGGAAGAGGTAGAAGGCGCCTTTGGCGTTGACGCAGGAGAGGCCGGGAATGCTGTTGAGCTTCTGCCAGGCGAAGGAGCGGCGCTTGTCGAATTCGGCCAGCCAGATTTTGAGGTGGTCCTGGGGCCCTTTGAGGGCGGCGACGCCGCCTTTTTGGGCAAACGAAGTGGGGTTGCTCGTGCTGTGGCTCTGGATGGCATCGATGGCCTTGGCTATCGGCTCGGGGGCGGCGCAGAATCCCAGGCGCCAACCGGTCATGCTCCAGGCCTTGGCGAAGCCGTGAACGATGATGGTGTGCTCGAAATGGGCCTGGGAAAAGCTGGCAACGCTCTTATGCCCCGCGCCGTCATAGAGGAGATGTTCGTAGATCTCGTCGCTCATGATGAGCACCCCTTTTTCCACGCAGACATCCCCCAGGGCCTTGATTTCCTCGGGACTATAGACCGAGCCGGTGGGGTTGCTGGGGGAATTGAGCACCAGGAGCCGGGTCCGGGGCGTGATGGCCTGGCGCAGGGCCTGCGGAGTGAGCTTGAACTCGCTCTTGTCGGTGGTCTGGACAATGACCGCCGTGGCCGAGGCCAGCTTGACCATCTCGGGGTAGCTCAGCCAGTAGGGCGCCGGGATGATGACCTCGTCTCCTTCCTGGCACGTGGCCAGGATGACGTTGAAACAGGAATGCTTGCCGCCGCAGGAGACGATGATTTGGGAGGGCTTGTAGGAAAGCCCGTTTTCCTGCTTGAACTTGTCGGCGATCGCCTGGCGCAGCTCGGGAATGCCGCTGGCCGGCGTGTACTTGGTGAAGCCCTCGTTCAGGGCCTTGATGGCCGCGTCCTTGATGTGCTGCGGCGTGTCAAAATCCGGCTCCCCCGCCCCAAACCCGACAACATCCTGCCCCTCCGCCTTCATCTGCTTGGCCTTCGAGTCAATCGCCAGCGTGAGCGAGGGCGAGAGCGAAGCCGCCCGATCTGATATTTTGTAATTCATGGTCCGAGAGAGATAACATCCGGAGCGGCCAGCGCAAGCATTTCCTGCCGGGTAACGGGCGGCGCCTGACGCAGCGATGGATATTGCATTGACTGGCAGGCGCCGCCCTTTTACGGTGGGGTTCCGCCGTGAAACCTGAGTCAAAAATATGAACTATCCCAACCGTCGCGAATTCCTGAAGACTTCAAGCCTGGTCATGGCCGGGGCCGCCGCCTGGCCGAAGGCGGCCCTTGGGGCAGGCGATTCAGCTCTCGAGCCCGCGGCGGTCGGGGCTACTATGACGGGCATGAAGGTCGGCTTGTACAGCATCACTTATTTGGGGATTTGGTACCGGGGCGAAGCGTTGACCCTCGAGGAGGTCATCCAGCGCGCCAGGAAGTATGGTTATGACGGGATCGAAATCGACGGCAAGAGGCCGCATGGCAATCCGCTGGACATGCCCCAGGGCCGCTGCCGGAAGCTGCGGGCCATGGCTGAGGCGGAGGGCATCGGCCTCTACTCGGTGGCCGCGAACAATGATTTCAGCAGTCCGATGCCTGAGGCGCGCGAATGCCAGATCGCTTATGTGAGGGAACTGGTTCGCATGGCGGCAGACCTGCGGGTGCCCGTGATGCGGGTTTTCCTGGCTTGGCCCGGCGTGACCAAGCACCCGCAGCTCGCCCGGTATGACATTGCCCGCGGGCTATGGAAGACCATCCATGAGCCGTTCACCGCGGAAGAGACTTGGAACTGGTGTCGCGAGGCGCTGACTGAGTGCGCCCGGTATGCGGGCGACGCCGGGGTAACACTGGCCCTGCAGAACCACGCGCCGGTCATCAAAGACCACCACGACGTCCTGCGGATGGTGCGGGAAGTCGGCTCTCCCTCGTTGAAGGTTTGCCTGGACGTGCCGATTATGCCGGACAAGAGTCCGTCCGTGATTCAGGCCGCCGCTCGCGCGGTGGGCCCTTTGCAGGTCTTGTCTCATTTTGGCGGTGAATACACGCGCGGCAGCGACGGCTCGATCAAGGGCGAGGAGTATTATCCCCATTTCATCAGGGCCATGAAGGCAATCGGCTACGAGGGTTATTTAAGCTACGAATTGTGCCATCCCCTGCCCGTGGTCGAGGGCCGGACTGTCGGCATTGAATACGTCGACAAAAATGCTCAGCTCGCTGCGGAATACATGCGCGGGTTGATTCGGTCGTTGTGACGGGGCGGGGCGTTGACCTCCAGATGAACCTGACCTCGTGCCATCGCATCGCGGTGATTGACACGCATACCGGCGGCGAACCGACGCGAGTTGTCATTTCCGGCGGTCCCGACCTCGGCTCGGGGCAGATGTCAGAACGGCGCGAGCGTTTCCAGCTCGAGTTTGACCGCTTCCGCTCCGCCATCGTTAACGAGCCGCGCGGGTCTGACGCGATGGTCGGGGCGCTCCTGTGCGAGCCGGTGGACCCATCCTGCGCCGGGGGCGTCATCTTCTTCAACAACGTCGGCTATCTGGGCATGTGCGGTCACGGGACCATCGGGGTCGTCGTGACGCTGGCACGGCTGGGCCGCATCCAGCCGGACGAGCACCGCCTCGAAACCCCGGTGGGCGTCGTTACCGCCACCCTCCATCCCAACGGCCAGGTGTCGGTTGCGAATGTCCCCAGCTATCGGCTGAAGAAGGAGTTCACCGTCCAGGTGCCGGGGCTGGGAGCTGTGGCCGGGGATGTCGCGTGGGGCGGCAACTGGTTTTACCTTGTGCAGAGAAGCGACTGCGACCTGCGCCTGGCAAACGTGGATGCGCTTACCGGTTTCTGCTGGCGGGTTCGCCAGGCCGTCAACGCGCAGGGCTTTCCCGAGGTGGATCACGTCGAGTTGTTCGGGCCGCCGACCGTGCCCGGGGCGCATTCGCGCAACTTCGTGCTCTGCCCGGGCAGGGCCTACGACCGCTCGCCCTGCGGCACCGGCACCAGCGCCAAGCTCGCCTGCCTGGCGGCGGACGGCAAACTCGAGGAAGGCGCGGCCTGGATTCAGGAAGGCATCCTCGGCAGCACTTTCGCGGCAACGTTCCGCCGCCAAGACGGCAAGGTTCTTCCCACCATCACCAGCGCGGCCTTCGTCAACGCCCAGTCCACGCTGCTGCTGGACGACCAGGACCCGTTCTGCTGGGGCATCCGCCATTGAACCACGCGCCGGACATTCTCATCGTGGGGGCCGGCATCGTGGGCGCGGCCTGCGCGGCAGAATGCGCGGCTGCCGGGCTGAAGGTGCTCGTCCTGGACCGCGGGCCCGTTGCCGGCGGCGCCACGGGCGCAGGCATGGGCCACCTGGTCTTGATGGATGATTCGCCGGCGCAATTCGCCCTGACTTCCTATTCGTGCCGGCTCTGGCATCAACTCGCCCCACAGCTTCCAGCGGACGTGGAATACGACCCCTGCGGCACGATGTGGGTGGCGGCCGACGAACAGGAAATGTCCGAGGTGCGGCGCAAAGAAGCCTTCTACCGTGAACGCGGGGTGAAGGTGGAAGTGCTCGACGGCCCCTCCCTCGCCCAGGCGGAGCCGAATCTCCGGGGCGGCCTGGCGGGCGGTCTGCGCGTGCCCGACGATGCAGTGCTCTATCCTCCCCGCGCCGCCGGTTTTCTCCTCGAGCAGGCCAAGGCTGCCGGCGCCCAGGTCCGAACGGGCGTGGAGGCGCGTTGTCTCCTGCCCGAGGGCGGCGCGGTGCTGGCCGGCGGGGCGCGTCTGGCCGCCGGCATCGCCGTAAACGCCGCCGGCCCGTGGTCGCCCGCGTTGGCCCCCGGTTTGCCCGTGCGCAAACGCAAGGGGCACCTGGTCATTACCGACCGCTATCCGGGTTTCGTTCACCACCAAATCATCGAGCTGGGCTATCTCAAGAGCGCCAATGCGGCGGCGGCGGACTCGGTGGCCTTCAACATTCAACCGCGCAAGGGCGGCCAGATGCTCATCGGCTCGTCCAGGCAGTTCGATTCAGAGGGCACGGAAATCCACCAACCGATACTGGACCGCATGTTGCGCCGCGCGTTCGAGTATTTGCCGGCCTTGGACCAACTCTGCGCCATCCGTTGCTGGACCGGTCATCGCCCCGCCACGCCTGACAAACTGCCATTCATCGGGCCGAGCCTGGAATCCGACAAGGTCTGGCTGGCCACAGGCCACGAGGGCTTGGGCATCACGACCTCGCTGGCCACAGCCAGACTTCTGGCCGACCTGCTGCTCAAGCGGCCGTCGGAGATTCCAAGTGAACCTTATCTGCCCGCGCGCCTGTCTGGCCAAGGGCGGCCCTAACCATGACTGAGCGCGTGACCCTCTCGGTGAACGGCAAACCGGTGAGCGTGCCTCGCGGGACCATCGTGGCAGCCGCCGTGGCGCTGGCGGGAGTGACGCGCTTTCGCAGTTCCGTTCACGGGGAATCGCGCGGCCCGCTCTGCGGCATGGGCGTCTGCTTCGAGTGCCGCGTCACCATCGATGGCCGCCCGCACTGCCGCAGTTGCCTGACCTTGTGCGAGGAACGCATGGACGTGCGCACCGATGAATAGCCTGCGGCACGATTTCGACGTGGTGGCCGTCGGCGCCGGCCCGGCGGGCATGGCTGCCGTCTGCGCCGCGGCTGAGGCGGGCAAGAAGGTGGCGTTGCTCGACAACTCCCCGTGGGTCGGCGGCCAAATCTGGCGCGGCGAACAAGCCCATCCGAGCCAGGCGGCGGCGCGGCGATGGATTCAACGACTCGGGAAATCCGGCGCGCGAGTCTTCACCAGCGCCACGGTCTTCGCCGCCCCGGCGCCGCGTCTCCTGCTGGCGGAGACCCCGGCGGGCATCCTGGAAATCACTTGGCAGAAACTCATTCTGGCCACTGGCGCCCGCGAGTTGTTCATTCCTTTTCCAGGTTGGACGCTGCCCGGCGTGTTCGGACCGGGCGGCCTGCACACGATGTCGAAGGCTGGCTGGCCTGTTGCCGCCAAGCGCGTCGTGGTGGCGGGCACAGGCCCGCTGTTGCTGGCTGCGGCCGACGGCCTGAAGCAACACGGCGCTCAAGTTTGCCTGGTCGCCGAACAGACTCCGCTGGCAAAGGTCCTGCGCTTCGGACTGGACCTGTGGCGATGGCCGGCCAAGCTCGTCCAGGGCGCGGCCCTGAAAGCGCGGCTGCCGGGCGTGCCCTATTCTTGCGGCTGCTGGCCGGTCAAGGCCGAAGGCGCAGTCCGCGTGCAGCGCGTGACCCTCACCGATGGCGCGCGCGCCTGGAACGAGGAGTGCGATTACCTGGCGTGCGGCTTCCATCTTGTGCCGAATCTCGAGTTGGCGCTGCTGCTGGGCTGCGAATTGGCTGCGGGCGCAGTCCGCGTGAACGATTTTCAGGAAACGACAACGCCAAATGTCTTTTGCGCCGGCGAACCGACGGGCATTGGCGGCGCCGATTGCGCCCAGGTCGAAGGCCGGATTGCCGGACTGGCCGCCGCCGGCCTGACCACGCAGGCCGGCGCGTTGTTCGGCCAGCGCGCCCGGTGGCATCGGTTCCGGGACGCATTGAACGAGGCGTTTTCCCTTCGCCCCGAGTTGCGCCAACTCGCCACGGCGGACACGGTCGTCTGCCGCTGCGAGGACGTCCGGCGCGAAGCCCTCGAGTCTTTCGACAACTGGCGCGCCGCCAAGCTCCACACGCGCTGCGGCATGGGCGCCTGCCAGGGCCGGACCTGCGCCGCCGCCGCCCGGTTCCTCTTCGGCTGGGACATTCTCTCCGTGCGCCCGCCGGTGTTTCCTGTTAGCCTTGGCGCGCTCGTGAGCGCTGAAACGACTTTGAACAATAACGCAACATCGACAACCAGGCCTCCAGTATGAACCTCAAACTTGAATCCAAAGCCATCCGGGCCGCCGTGGCCAAACTCAAGTTCCGCACCCAGGCGTTCATCGACGGAAAATTCGCCAAGGCGCAGAGCGGAAAGACCTTCATTACCGAGAACCCCGCCACCGGCACGCCGCTGGCCCGGATTGCCGCCTGCGATGCGCCGGACGTGGACCGCGCCGTCAAGGCCGCCCGCAGGGCCTTCGAGAGCGGCGCCTGGTCGCGCCAAAAACCCGCCGATCGCAAGGGCGTCCTGCTCAAGTTTGCCGGCCTGCTCGAGGCCAATGCCGGCGAACTGGCGTTGCTGGACACGCTCGAGGCCGGCAAACCCATCGGCGACTGCGCGACGATGGACATCCCTGACGCCATCCATTGCATCCGCTGGCACGCCGAGGCCATCGACAAGCTCTACAGCCACGTCTCGCCGACCGGGCCGGAGAACCTCGGGCTGATTCTCCGCGAGCCGGTCGGCGTCGTCGGCTGCGTCGTGCCGTGGAATTTCCCGGCGCAGATGGTCGCCTGGAAAATCGGCCCCGCCCTGGCCACCGGCAACAGTGTTGTGCTCAAGCCCGCCGAGTTGACCTCCCTGAGCGCCATCCGCATGGCCGAGCTCGCCGCCCAAGCCGGCCTGCCGCCGGGCGTCCTCAACGTCGTGCCCGGCTTCGGCGAGACCGCCGGACAAGCCGTCGGCCGCCATCCCGGCGTGGACATGGTTGCCTTCACCGGCTCGACCGAAGTGGGCCGCTATTTCCTGAAGTACTCCGCCGAGTCGAATCTCAAGCGCATCATTCTGGAATGCGGCGGAAAAAGCCCGCAGGTTGTGTTCGCCGATGCCCCGGACCTGGATGTCGTCGCCGGCAATGCCGTAAGCGCGGCCTTTTGGAACATGGGCGAGAATTGCAGTTGCGGCTCGCGGCTCATCGTTCACAAAACAATCAAAGACGAACTGGTCGCCAGGCTCGCCAGGCTGGCCAGGACGTGGAAGGTCGGCGATCCGCTCGACCCGCAGAACCGCCTGGGCGCCATGATTGAAAAGCCGCACTTGGAAAAAGTCCTCGGCTACATCGCCGCCGGCCAGGCCGAAGGCGCCAGGCTCGTCATGGGCGGCAGGCGCATCCTCGAAGAGACCGGCGGCTATTTCGTCGAGGTCACGATTTTCGACGAGGTCAACAACCGGATGAAGATCGCGCGCGAGGAAATCTTCGGCCCGGTGCTGTGCGTCATCCCTTTCTCGACCGAAGAGGAGGCCGTGGCTATTGCCAACGACACGAACTACGGCTTGGCCGCTTCCCTCTACACCCGCGACCTCAACACGGCCCATCGCGTCGCCCGCGCCATTCGTGCCGGCACCGTTTCGGTCAACTGCTTCTCCGAAGGCGACATCTCCACGCCGTTCGGCGGCTTCAAAGAATCCGGTTTCGCCGGACGCGACAAGTCCATCTGGGCGCACGAACAATACACGGAACTCAAAACCATCTGGATGCAGTTGGCATGAGTCACATGAAATCCAAGCCGCATCCCGGGAACTTCCACGGCGTCTATGCGGCGCTGGTCACGCCGATGAAGGCGAACGGGGAGATTGATTGCCTCAGGCTGGGCGCCTTGGCCGAGCATCTGGTTCGCCGGGGCGTCCATGGCCTCATTCCGCTGGGCAGCACGGGCGAGTACTACGCGCTGTCTGCCGGCGAACGCGAGCGCGTCATCCGCGCCGCGCTCGAGGCCGCGGCGGGGCGCGTCCCGGTGGTGGCGGGCGCCAACGCCGGCGCCACGCGCGATGTCGTCGCCTTCTCGCGCCAGGCCGAGCAGCTCGGCTGTGCCGGCGTCATGCTGGCAGCCCCGTATTACTCGCTGCCACGACCCGATGAATTGTTCGCCCACTTCCGCGCGGTCAACGACGCCATCGGCATTCCCATCGTGCTCTACAACTACCCGGCCCGCACCGGCGTGGACATGTCCCCGGAATTCATCGAGCGGTTGGCCGGGCTGAAGAATCTCCGCTACGTCAAGGACAGCACGGGCCAGATGGCGCGCATCACGGAGTTGCTCCGCCGCTGCGGCGCTCGCGTGGGCGTCTTCTGCGGCTGCGACACCCTCGCGCTGGAGAGCCTGGTGGTCGGCGCCATCGGCTGGGTCGGCGGGGTGGTCAATGTGCTCCCGGCATCACACGCCAAACTCTACGAACTGACCGTGGTGAAGAAGGACTACGTGGCCGCGCGCAAACTGTTCTTCGCCATGCTGCCGACCCTCGAACTCATGGAGGGCGGCGGCAAATACACCCAATGGGTCAAGGCTGCCTGCGCGTTGATGGGCCACGACTGCGGCGCTCCCCGCCCTCCGCTCCGTCCCGCCACCCGCGCGGAGCGCGCGCAACTGCGTGAGGCCCTGTGCCAGGTTGGCGAAGGTTGCCGCGGCCTTGGGTTTGGGCCTTCGTGCTCCGCGCCGAGTCTCCACGGAGCCGGCGCTGAAGGCGCGCAGCCTGCCAGCCCAGGGTAACAACCTGGGAAAGCCTGTAGGAGACGACGTAAGGAGTCTCTGATCAATCGCTTCCGAGGGGAGCAGGCTTTCGCCGTGCCCAAAAATCAATCTTCCCGGTTCCGAATCGGGACTTGCGTCGTCTCCTACAATGGTCTGCGGAAACCTCTGTCACTGGCCCTACAGGGCGGCCCAGACGCGGTGGACCTCGTCATGCTCCTCGAGGGCCTGGAGGAATTCCCCCGCCTCGGCGCGCTGCTCTTCCGTCAATTCGGGGCAGTTCTTTGGTATATAGCCCAACTGGCTGGTGATGACGCTCCACCCGTGCTGAGAGAGCCACTTGGAAACAGCGTGGACTGCGGCGCGGTCGGTCAGGAAACGGGCGCCGGCGGCGCCTTCGGGGATGTCGTCGTTCTGGTCGTGCCCGATGGGTTGCACCTCGTTGGCGCCGGCCTCGATCCCTGCGGCCTCGAGGTCGGAACCCGGGTCCGGATGATGGGCCTCGACGATGCCCGTGTGGTCGAAGAGGAACTTGTTGCTGCCGGCGGTGCCCAGTTGGCCTTTGCGGAAAAGCATCCGGATTTCCGGGGCCGTGCGGTTGACGTTATCGGTGTAAACCTCGACGATTACCGGCACCTTGTGCGGCGCGTAGCCCTCGAAGAGAACGTGCTCGATCACCAGCTTTTCCTCCCCAACGCCGGCGCCTTTCTTTGTGGCCCGCTCGATGACCTCCCGCGACACGCTCTCCTTGCGCGCCTTCTCGACGGCGGCGGCCAGGCGCGCATTAAGCTCCGGGTCCGGGCCGCCCATGCGGGCGGCCACCATGATTTCACGAACGACCTTGCCCGTCGCCTGGGCCTTCTTCATCGAGGCCACGGCTCGTTTGGCATGCAACCATTGACGTCCCATGCCCCTAGTGTAACCGTAACCGGCCGGGGAATTCAACTCCCATCCCGGACCTTTGCCGCCAACTTTGCCAGCAGCCGCCCTTATCGTTTGCCTGAGTAACCAAAGGTCAAGTGCTTACTCTACTTTTTCAGGCGGAAGAAGAGAGCTCGGCCCGTAATGTCCACCGTAACCGTGTTTTGATCTCCAACCACCGTGGGGGAATTGGTCACGGAATTCCAGGCGGCAGCGCCGCCTAAATTGCCGGTGCTTTGAACGATGTAACCCGTCGCGGTTGACGGCCAGGAAAGGGTGATGGTTTTGCCCACCCTCGACCAATTCAATCGTGGACCAGTGCCCGCCGCAGAAGCGGCCGGCAATCCCTCCACGAAGAACGTGTTTTGCACAGGCTCGAAATTGAATTGTGAATCTACCGCCGTGGTGCCGCCTGTGACAAACAACCGGCCATCTTTCAACAACACCGCGGCGCTGCTGCCCGGATAGTAGTTGGTAACGGAAAGTTCATCCGAGGCCACCCGCTGCCCGGTGGCCAGGTCCACCCGCTGAACGCGGAAGATCAAGTTGGCGCTGTTGTTGGTATTGTAGCCGGAAAGGAAATACACCGCGTTTTCCGCAGCGGACACCACCGGCAGCCAGACGCTCACTGGGTCCGTAAAGGCCGGGCTCATGGCCAGCTTGGTGAATTTGCGGGCCGTGGGATCGAAGATCGCCAACACCACTTCGGTAACACTGTTGGTGACCCGAGAAGCCTGGAGGACATAACGGCCATCGGCCGTCTCTTGGTCCTGGATGGCTCGCTCCCCCTCCGGGGTCAAGGCCCAGCCCGTTTCACCCGGGAACAACGCATTCGTCAACACCGAGAAGGAATTTTGGACCGGGTCGTATAATTCCACCTGCTCGAAAAAGCTCGGACTGCCATAAACCCCCATCCCGCCGGCGATGACCGCCTTGCCATCGGTGGTCGGCAGCACCACCGGCTGAGCTCGGGGAGTGCGCAGCGCTCCCGTTGCCGCAAATAACCCGGTGGCCGGGTCGAACAGTTCTCCATAAGTGGCGCTGGCGGTGTCATACCAACCGCCGGCAATGAGCACTTTGCCGCCGGTGAGCGCGGCCCCGCGGCAAGACATGCGAGGCCGCACCATGGTCGTGCCCGTCGAAGCCACGGTGCCGGCGACGGGATCGAAAAGCTGGGCGGTATTATAGCCCGGGGCTACGCCCAGGTTGGCCGCCCCGCCGGCCATCAGGTAACGGCCATCGGCCAGACGCACCAGCGCGCCGCCATCAAAGGTGAACGGCGCGGGCGCCAGCGTGAAACTGTTGGCCGCCGGCCGCCAAATCTCGATGGAATTGAGGGCGGCGAATCCCTGGCCGTGGCCCCCGAAAACCACGGCTGAACCGTCCGGCATCTCCCCGATATAATGCCCCATCCGGGCGACATTCATCAGCGGGCCGTTCTGCAGCGAGGGGGCATTGGTCGAAGCGGGCGCCACAACCAGGGTCACCGCCTCCGCGACCGCGGGCGGCAATTCGCGGTGGCCCACGCCATCGGTGGCGATGCTGTAAAACGCATAAGTTGAGCCTACCAAACCGGTGAAGGCGGCGCTGGTGTTGGTCGTGCCCTCGAGCCACACGCCATAAGGCGCTTGGTTGGTGGCCACAAAAATGTCATACCCGACGATGCCCGAACCTTTTCCATCCGTCCCGGTCCAACTCACGGTGAAAGTAGGCGGACTGGTTGCCGGCAGCACAATAATGTGGCTGGTCGGCGTAAAGCTATCCACGGCGTTGGTGATGGTGGGCGTGTCGATGGCGGGGTTGGTGTCGAAGTAAACCGCGGCCTGGGCGCTGATCTGCGAACCGTCGGCCGTAGCCGCGAGCGGCTTCACGCTATAGCGCACCCAGCCTTCGCCGGCCGGAGGGCTGCTGTCCGGCGGCAAAAACCCGGCCAGGGGGTCTTCCGGCCCGGCGCCGGTCACCGGATCGATCGAAGTGAAGGTCCAAACCGCCAAACCGCTGGCCGCATCGAACTGGCCTTGCACATCCACGTAAAGGCCCAGCGTGCTGCGCGCATCCACCTGGCTGGAATAGAAAGTGCGGCCCGGCGGCACCGTCACGACGTTGGTGCCAAAGCCCATATTCCCTAATTCGAAGGTGCTGTAATCCAGGGCGGCTGGCAACTGATTTGTCACCACCACCACCTGTGCCGGCGCCGTGGCGTTGGTCTTGTTCGCGAACTGGATCAGGTAATACATCGTGAAATCCACACTGACGAAGGACTGCTGCCCATAACCGGCCGGGCCGGTGATGTCGTTGGGGTCCCAGGACGTAAGTTCTTTGGTCGTCGCCGTGAAGACACGCCCTTTGAAGCGCTTCTTCATATAGACGCGATACCTTGCATCAAGTTCACGATAATAGTTTTCCTCATCCTCATTATAATACCAAGCCGTCCCATACTTAGAGATATAATCCGTGGCTGTAGCAAGAATACCCACATAGGCAAACGGCGGAAATAGACTCACGCCCGCGGCAATAAAAGACCCCGTATCATGCAGGAGTTGATACCCGTTGTCTGAACCTCCTTCATGGAGATAAGTACCGACACTGTTGCGGAGTTCGTAGCCGGTGGAAGCGACACCAAGCCACCCTAAGACCGAGCCGGCCTTGCCCAGAATTTTAATCTGAGGACTAACCTCCTCGCTGAGGCAGGAAAGTGATTTCGTCGCCGCATTGTATGAGCCCTTCAAAGTGACTTCCAGCTCCTGACTAAGTCCGCCCGCCCCGGGTTTGAGAGCCTGAGAGATTTCCTTCATATGATTCAGGATACCACTTCGCTGATAGCGATACGCATAGTCCAAAACACCCAGGTAGGTGCCGCCGGCATCGTTTGCCCAATCCACGATCTGCTTGTTCTTTTCAAAATCCGCGCCGGTGCGGTCCACATAGAGAAGCGGATCGTTCACGGCATAGAGGTAACGATTTCCCACCGGCAGTCCCGCCGGGTCCCGCGTAATGAACCGCCCCCAGGCAGGATCATAATAACGGGCGCGGGCCAAAACGAGCCCGGCGCCACCATCCCTCAATCCGAACATGCCGCCAAACTTGAAGGGATTGGGGACGGATTCATTACTTACCGTCGGTTCGCCGAATGGCAGGTATTCGTAGAGATTGAGCACCTGTCCGGCGTTATCGGTCACCTGGACGGTGTTGCCGTTGGCATCATAGGCGTAGTAACTGCTTCCGGAACCAGGGGTAACACGACTATTCAAACCCACACCATAGACATATTGGGCCAGGACCTCGCCCTGGTCGCCGTATTCGCCGACGATCTGGCCCCCGCCTGCCGGATCCACCAGGTACTCGGTGCGTTGGCCGTTATGCACCACGGCCGCCATTTGTCCAAAGCCATCATATTCATATTCCCAGACTTCCGATGAAGAAGCGGCTTCAACCAGGTTGTTTTCGGCATCATAAGAATAGGTCCATTGGGAAGTGTCATCGGTCTTGGAAATCAAATTGCCATCGGCGTCATATTGGCAACGGAAGCCGCCCACAGTGGCATATTCGTTCAGCGCATTGGCCATGTAAGCAGTGGTGACGCCGTCATCGGCTACGGTGGTGCGATTCCCCTCCGCGTCGTAGGAATAATCGATGCTGTGTCCGTCGGGCAGGGTTAACCCGGTCAATTGGCCCATGGCATCATAAGTATAGACATTCGTGCCTTGGAGGGTCACCGCGTTGGTACAGCGGCCTGCTTCATCATAGGCATAGTCAAACTGGGAAAGGACGGCGCCATCAGGGGCGTTGTTAACCAAGCGGGTGATCTGCCCGACGGCGTCGTATTCGAAGGTCGTGGCCATGCCATTGCCCAAATTCTTCCTGGCGAGGCGTCCGAGATCGTCATAGCCATAAGTCACGTTGGTGTGGCCCGCGCCATCGGTAAGCTGCCATAACCGGCCATTTTCGTCATAGGCGTAATTCACGATGAGCCCATCGCTGGATTTCATTTGCGTGCGCTTTCCGCCCGAGTTGTAGGCAAAGCCGAGGGTGCGATTGTTGGAATCGACGACGCGGATGAGCCGGTCGCCGGCATCGTAAGCGTAAGAAGTCGTCCGGATGACATTGCCCTGGATTTGGTTAACGTTGGTTAGATTGCGCCGGGCATCGTAACCCAACTGCACTTTGGAGCCATCCGGCCATTGCTTCTGCAGCAGCAAGCCCTTGTCACTATAGGAATACTGAATGGCCTGGCCGCGCGCGTTGATGGATTGCGTGGCCTTGCCCATGGAATCGTAAGCGAACTGCTCGGCGCTGCCATCCGGATAGGTGATGGCCTCCAAACTTGCCTGGGCGTTATAGGCAAAGAGCGTCTCATTGCCGCGTTGGCTCCGGAAGCGGATGGGCAGATTGAAAGTGGGATCATAAGTCAGGTCGCCGCGTTGCCCGTCGGCATCCACCTGGGCCGATAGATTTCCCTCTGGATCATAGGACAGGCTGCTTTTAGCTCCGGTTGGATCGGCCGTCTGGACCAGGTTATGGTTGGCATCGTATGCGAAGCTGGTCAGGCCGCCCAAGGGATCGATCATTTGGCGCAACTGGCCAAATTGATCCCAGATCAGGCCGAGGACACTGCCATCGGCGTAAGTGAGTGAAACGCCCCCATTCGGGTTCGGCGCGAGCGCCACCGCCTCCGGACCATTGCCTTGAGCAACTTTTTGCAGTCCGCCACGCGCATCGTATTCATAGTTGATCTGGGAGCCGTCCGGCAGGACGGCGGTCTGCACGGCGTGTTGAGCCGCAGCGCCCGGATCGGTCACGTATCGAAAGAGGTTCGTCGTTCCATCATCGCTGGCGATGCTTATTAGATGTTCTCCGGTCGGGTCATAGGCGAAAGTAGTATTCATGCCAACGGGATCGGTGATTTGGGTAATGCGTCCGGCTGCATTGTAGGTGATCGCGGTGACATCGCCGTAGGGGTCGGTGACGCTCGTCGCCAAGGCGCCGGTATAATTATAGGTAAGGCGCTGCTGTTTTGGGTCCTCGAGATAATTCAGCCGGCCATCGGGACGGAATACCCAGAGAATGCCGTTCGGTTCACGGAGTTCGTAATGATCGACTGCGTTGGTGAGCACTGCCGGATCGCCCTGCAGCGGCGCATACCCCGGAGAGAGGTACCGGAACAGGCGGGCGCCCGTGCCGGCCATCTCGATGGAGACGTTACCCTGGGCATCGGCTTGAGCCGAAATATCCAGCGGATTGCTCCAGCCCCGGCCAAAGGCGGACAAGTTGAAGCGGTGGCTAATGGCCCCGTACTGATCGGCTTGGCGAAGGAGATATGTCAGGAGCTGGTCGACCTCAGACACGCGAACGCCCAAGCTGCCTAGCTGCGTGGCACGCTCGGCCAACAGGGCATTGAATTGGCCAATGGTTAGGCCCGCGTCCCCGAGGAAATTGGTCCAGACCAGATTCCAGGCCCCGGCGTCCATACCATCAGCCTGCAGAGCGGCTTCCATATCGGACCAATCCATTGGGTCGGTGGGCAAGGCAGCCAGGGAAACATTAAAGACGCAGTTGCCGCCAGCTTGAGCCTCGAAGATCAACGCAATCGTTCCGCCGGCCCCGGGTGGCAGGATTCCGGCCGGTCCCTGCTGGTTAATCCCAAGCAATAACAGGCCATTGCCTACCGGAAGTTGGCTACTGGGTGAAATCAGATCGGCAAATTGTGTTTCCAAATCCATCAAGGGCGCCGCCACATCCACGTCGCCCGCGTTGCGGTATTGGATCACCACCACGCCCAGTTGATAGGGACGAATATTGGCTGGACTGGCCACACTGATATCGACGTACCCGGGGTTCCCGTTGATGACCGCGATGGCATTCGTGAGCGCTACGGTGCGCCCGCTTTCGCCCGCTTGCAGTTGGTAGTTCCCCAGGGGATGCCCACTGAGATCGAAGGTGACAAATACCTCGGATGAATTCACGGCGTAAACGGATGTGGCCGCAATGGGCTGGCCATCCGGCCCGATGACCTGGTAAGCCAGGTTTGCGGTCAGTTGTCCCCCGCGCACATCGATGGTCACGGGTCCCGTGTTCCCCACGGTTGTTGCCGAACTGATTTGCGTCAATGAGAAGTTGAGGACCTGGGCCGCCAAGTTGTAAGAGGCTGCCCCGCCCGGCAGGGACTGGGCATATAACAACAGGTAGTAAGTGGTGGCGGCGCCGCCGGGCAGCAGCAGGGTGGCCGCGCTGCCGCTCGAGGCCGTTTGTTGCGCGTCGTAATTCAACTGCGTGGGCATATAACCCTGGCCCGAATACATTTCGAGGGTGGCGGAATTGCCCGTGGTCGAGAGCGTTACCAGCACGTCCTGGCCCGCCGGGGGCTGGACCTTGAACCATTGGGATTCCCCTTGGGCATTAAGCTGCCGGGGGATGGGATTGGCGCCCACGACCAACTCGGGCACCTGCAATTGCACGGTGGCCGCTCCGCTGGCCAGGCTATTGGTCCAGTTGATGCCCTCGAAGACCTCGCCGCGGCTGTTGACGCGGACCTGCCACTGGTAGGCGCCTTCGGCGCCGCCTGGAACGCGGACTGAATTGGTGACGGTGACCGTTTCGCCGGGGCCTAGGGCCAGCGTCCCGTCGAGCACCTCGGCAGCCCAAAGCGGGGCACCCGTGCCCCGGGCGGGAGCCAGATAGACGGTGTCATGCCAAGGCCCTACCGCAATGCCGCTGCCCAGGTTGGCAATGGTCCACTGAACCAGGACCCAATCACCGGCGGTGACGAACCCCGGACCGCTAACCTGGGTGGGGACGAGGTCGACATCCGACGGGGCAGTCTCGACAAACTCGAACGCCCCCATGTCCGCATAGAGGCCCTTGGTGTTGGGCACGCCGGTCTTGACGACGGTTCGAGGGTCGTTGTAGAGCGGCGAGCCGGCCGCGTCCAGAGGGGGAGCGACCATGGCATCGGCGGAGTTAATGCAAGGCGAGCCATAGTTGAGCCGGTAGTCCGCGAGGCTTTCGTTGACGAACTTAGGGTCGGCGGAGATGTTGCCGTTCTGGCCAATGACTGCCGGGTTAGAGGAGCCCGCGTATTCCGACCAAAGGTCGCAGTAGCGGAGGGTCACGGGGCCCTCGATGGAACTGCCAGTGGTGCTGTTGGCGATGATGCAGTTCTCGGCTTCGATGATGCCCTGGCTGACATGGTTGTCGAGACCGGCGAGGTTCTGGTCGAAGGTGCAGTTGACCAGGAGGACATTGCCGCCGCCATAAGCCCAAATGGCGCGGTCGGTGTCGCGCAAGACCGAGCTGACGATGAGGGCATTGCCGGAGGCGCCATAGACCGAGATCCCATCGTACAGGGTGGACTCCACTGTGCTGTTGGAGAGGACCAGCGAGCCATTGTCCACGATGATAACACCGCTGGCAAATCCCCCCGACCCCGTGTTTCCGCCGTAGCGTATGTCACAGTGGTTGAGTGTGGCCTGACCCGAGGCGAGCGACAGGCCGACCCAGTCACCCGGCTGCGGGGTCGTCGCGGACCCCTGGCCGTTGCTGCCCCCGCCGACGCTGCCGTCGGTGAACGACGTCAGGATAATCGGCTGCGCCACGGTCCCCGGCGCGTTGAGAACCCCACCTGTCTGCACGGCCATACCAACGCCCGCGGCAAACTTGACGACCGCCCCCGGCTCGAGCGTGAGCGTCACGCCGCCGGGCACGACCAGGTTCTGATTGACGAGATGGACCAGCGTGCCCGGCCAGGTCTCATTCGCAGAGAGCGTGCCCCCGTGCATGCTGATGGCATAACGCAGGTCGACGTAGGCAGCCGCGTTAAACTGGCCGGTCCCCTCAACGGTGACACCCAGCCAATCCCCCGGGACGGGCATCGAGTTGTTTCCGTCCAAATTGCTGTCGCCGCCGGCAGTGTCATCGGCAAAAGAGGTGAAGATGATGGGGCCTGACGCCGTTGCGGGAGCATCGAGAACGCCGCCATCCTCGACGGTGATTCCGCTTCCATGGACGAACTTCACCACCGCGCCAGGCTCGATGGTGACCGTCACGCCCTGGCCGATAATGAGGTTCCCCTCGACCACGTGAACTTCCCCGGCTGACCAAATCTGATTGGTTGTCACCAGCCCCGAATGCCAAGCGACCGAATTGTTCACCAACACGGTCTGCGAAAGCTCTCCGATGACCTGGAACGTGTTGAGGCGGAAGGCCGCGCCCAGCTCATACACCCCGTCCGGCACCGTGGTCGTGTCCCACGAAAGGGAAACGATCTGACTTGTGCCCACGCCGATGAGGTAAGAGGTGCCTGCGTATGCAGCCGAGACTTGCACGCTGACCGGCTCTTGAATGCCAAGGCCCAGAACTTCACAACCTACCTGCTCGACCCCGTGGAGGAACGAATTCGTAGAGTCCCATAAACAATACGGGGTGGCGCTAAAAAGGACCGTTCCAGGTTGCGCTCCAGCGGGACCGCCCGCGCCGGCGTTGGCCGCTGCATTAGTTGCCGGAAAGGTCAAGCCAGTGGAATAGATGGCTACCCGGCCACCCCCGCCTGCGGCCCCCCAGGAGGCCGGCGCGCCCCCGTTGGCTGCGATCTGACCACTGCCGCCCAGGCTGCCCGCATTCAGCATAATCCCTCCGCCGCTGCCCCCCCCTCCGCCCCAGTTGCCGTTATTAACCGCGTTGGCCCCGTTGGCCAGGATCTGCCCGTCCACCTGCGCGCTGGCGGCACTGATGCGCACTAAGCCCCCACCCGTGCCCCCATTGCCCTGGGGCCCAGCTCCGCCAGACCCAAGCTCGTTGGGATTGTGGGAGTCGCCGTAGGTCGAGTTGGCCTGTCCGCCCGAGGCAGGCGCCCCAAGACCACCGTAGGAGCCGCCGGAGCGACCGCTGGCTGCCGCGTTAGTGGTGTCGCCCACCGTGTAGCCGTCGGTGTAGCCACGCCCGGACACATCGACCAGCGAGTTGCTGTCCACCACCAGGCTGTTAGTGATGCTCAACCGCAAAGAGAACTCCTGCGCCGCTGTGGTTGGCTGGTGGGTTAACAGCGCCCCATCGAGCACGGCGACGGCATTGGCTTGGATGAGCATCTCGTGGGCCGGCATGGCCACCACATTCGTCCCGGAAATCACCAGGTTCTCCACCTGAAACACCGAGTTGGTTGCCAGGCCCAAGGGAGTCCACGCTCCCGCCGGAGTGCCATGGCTGGCCAGCAGCAGTTCGCCCACCGCCCCGCCTGCCTCCAGGTACACCGTTCCCACCGCACCCGCGTCGTTGCCATTGCCGCCATGCGCGGTCACCCGATTGGTCAGGTCAAAGCCGGTCACCGTGCCATAATAGACTGCTACCCGGCCACCGCCGCCCTCGACTCCCCAATTGTTCCCACTCCCCCCATTTGCAGCAATCAGCCCGCCGCCGCTCAGACTGCCCACACTGAGCCATACGCCTCCGCCGCTGCCTCCGCCCCCGCCCCAGTTACCGTTATTCACCGCGTTGGCGCCATTGGCCAGGATTCCTCCGTCGAGTTGGGCGCTGGCGGCGCTGATGCGCACCAACCCGCCGCCCGCCCCGCCGTTGGCCTGGGGTCCAGCCCCGGCGGAGCCCAGTTCATTGGGATTGTGGTAGTCGCCGTAGGTCGAGTTGCCCTCTCCGCCCGAGGCCGGCGCCCCAAGACCACCATAAGAGCCGCCTGACCGGCCTGAGGCCGCTCCAGTGTTGGTGTTGCCCAGGGTAAGAGCGCCCAAATTGCCGTCATTTATGTAACCACGCCCCGACACGTCAATTACCGAGTTGCTGTCCATCAGCAGGCTGTTGGTAATGGTCAGCCGCAGAGAGTACTCCTGCGCCAGTGTCGTTGGCTGGTGGGTCAATATCGCCCCGTTCACCACGGCAACCGAACCGGCTTGTATCGGCATCTCGTGCGCCGGCGCCACCAGCATCCCTTGCCCGGAAATCACCAGGTTTTCCACCTGAAAAACCGTATCCGTCCCCAGGCCCAAAGGCGTCCAAGTCCCGACCGGAGTGCCGTGGCTGGCCAGCAGCAATTGGCCTGGAGTTCCCGCCTGGCGCGTATAGACCGTCCCCACCGCTCCGGGACTGTTGCCATTGCCGTTGCCGTTGCCCCCATGGGCTGTAACCTGGTGAGCAAGATCAAGGCCGGAGAGCGAGCCATAATAAATCGCCACCCGTCCCCCCCCGCCTGCGGCCCCCCACTCGACCGGCGCACCCCCATTGGCGGCAATCAGGCCACTGCCGCTCAGACTGACCACATTCAGCCAAATCCCTCCGCCGCTGCCCCCGCCTCCGCCCCAGTCACCAGTATCCACCGCGTTGGCGCCATTCGCCAGGAGTGCTCCGTCGATCCGGACGCTGGCGGCACTGACGCGCACCAAGCCTCCGCCCGCGCCGCCGTTGGCCTGGGGTCCAGCTCCGGCGGAGCCCAGTTCATTGGGATTGTGGTAGTCGCCGTAGGTCGAGTTGGCTTGTCCGCCCGCCGAGGCAGGCGCCCCAAGACCACCGTAGGAGCCGCCGGAGCGACCCGTGGCTGCCCCGGTAGTGGTGTCGCCCACCGTGTAGCCGTCGGTGTAACCACGCCCGGACACATCGACCAGCGAGTTGCTGTCCACCACCAGGCTGTTAGTGATGCTCAACCGCAAGGAGAACTCCTGCGCCGCTGTGGTTGGCTGGTGGGTCAACAGCGCCCCATCGAGCACGGCGACGGTATTGGCTTGGATGGGCATCTCGTGGGCCGGCATCGCCACCACATTCGTCCCGGAAATCACCAGGTTCTCCACCTGAAACACCGAGTTGATTGCCAGGCCCAAGGGAGTCCACACTCCCGCCGGAGTGCCATGGCTGGCCAGCAGCAATTGGCCTGGAGCTCCCGCCTGGCAAGTATAGACCGTCCCCACCGCTCCGGGGCTGTTGCCATTGCCGTTGCCGTTGCCTCCATGGGCAGTAACCTGCTGAGCAAGATCAAGGCCGGAGAGCGAGCCACAATAAATCGCCACCCGGCCCCCCCCGCCTGCGGCCCCCCACCAGACCGGCCCACCCCCATTGGCGGCAATCAGGCCACTGCCGCTCAGACTGCCCACATTCAGCCAAACCCCTCCGCCGCTGCCCCCGCCTCCGCCCCAGTTGCCGTTATTCACGGCGTTGGCGCCATTGGCCAGGAGTTGCCCGTCGATATGGGCGCTGGCGGCGCTGATGCGCACCAACCCGCCGCCCGCGCCGCCGTTGGCCTGCGGTCCAGCCCCAGCGGAGCCCAGTTCATTGGGATTGTGGTAGTCCCCGTAGGCCGAGTTGGCCTGTCCGCCATGTGATGAAGGCGCCCCAAGACCACCATAAGAGCCGCCCGCCCAGCCCCAAGCGGCCCCGTTGGTGGCGTCGCCCAGGGTAAGAGCGCCCAAGGTGGGATCATCTACGTAACCACGCCCCGAGACATCAATGCTCGAAGCGGCGTCCACAACGAGATTGCTCGCAATCGTCAGGACCAATGAATACTCCTGCGTCGTTGTCGTTGGCTGGTGCGTCAACACCGCCCCATTGAGTACCGCGACCGCATTGGCTTGGAAGGGCATCTCGTGCGCCGTGGCCGCCACCACATTCGTCCCGGAAATCACCAGGTTCTCCACCGCAAACACCGAGTTGCTGGCCAGTCCCAAGGG
>Ga0181533_1001597_pt1 | contig 28856 bp, 23 predicted proteins | sample PEATcosm2014_Bin_45_FD_119772 | JGI IMG/M metagenome (GOLD analysis project Ga0181533, IMG submission 119772) | Peatland microbial communities from MTU Mesocosm Facility, Houghton, MI, USA - PEATcosm2014_Bin11_60_metaG | ecosystem: Environmental > Terrestrial > Soil > Wetlands > Peat | place...
ACTTGACTTTTTATTTCTTTTTCCGTAAATTTAGCCGCTTACTTTTATAAAGAACCATAAATTTAAAAATGAAAAAACTTTACATTTTATGCTTAGCATTTCTTACCTTAAATGTTGCAAATGCACAGGGCTGGCAGCAGCTGAATCCATCACTGCCAGGCAATGATCTATATTCAGTTTATTTCCCGCAAGCAGATACAGGGTATGCTGTTGGTGAGTCTGGTATAATATTGAAAACTACAAATGGGGGAGCAAACTGGGCAATTCAGATTTCGGGTGTTCAAAATATTCTGAGATCGGTCTACTTTCCAGATGCTAATACAGGTTATATTGTTGGTGTGACAGGTGTTATTCTAAAAACCACAGACTGGGGAAAAATCTGGACAGGTCAGAATTCGGGAACTTCAAATGATTTATACTCAGTTTATTTCATAAATGCGGATACAGGGTTTGCGGTTGGTTATGAAGGTACAATACTAAAAACAATAAACGGGGGAACAAACTGGATAACCCAGACTTCAGGGACATTAAATTCACTGCATTCAGTTTATTTTATAAATGCAAATACAGGATATATAGCTGGTTGGAATGGCACAATTATAAAAACCACAAATGGAGGGATACTATGGACAATTCAGAATTCAGGGACTTCAACAAGTTTATCTGCGGTCTATTTTACAGACATAAATACAGGTTACATCGGTGGTAATAATGGTCTGATATTAAAAACCACAGATGCCGGTACTACCTGGATAGATCAGGCTTCAGGAACCGGCATGAATTTATTTTCAATTTATTTTACAGACGCGAATACCGGGTATATTGTCGGTGAGAGTGGCATAATGCTTAAAACGCTAAATGGAGGAGCCCTCTGGACCAGCCCAACTTCGTGGACCTCAAATAACCTGTTTTCAGTTTATTTTACAGACGCAAATACAGGGTATATAGCTGGTTGGAATGGTACGATACTAAAAACAATAAATGCAGGGGCTTCCTGGTCACCCCCTTATGGCGTGACTACATACCAGTTAAATTCAACATATTTTACAGATGCAAATTCAGGGTACACTGTTGGTGATAATGGTACAATCCTGAAAACCACCAATGGAGGCGCTACATGGACAAGACAGGTTTCAGGGACTTCAAATAATTTATATTCAGTTTATTTTACAGACGCAAACAGGGGGTATGTCGTTGGTGATGTGGGTACAATATTGACGACCAATAATGGCGGGACCCTTTGGACAAACCAGATCTCCGGGACTTTAAATACCTTTTTTTCTGTTTATTATACAGGTGCAAATACTGGCTATATAGTCGGTGATGGGGGTGATGAATGTATTATATTAAAGACCACAAACGGTGGAACGATTTGGACAACACTGACTTCGGGAAATGGATTGTATTTATATTCAGTTTATTTTACAGATGCAAATACAGGATATGCAGTTGGGTGGGATTCCAATACTGATTTAGGCCTGATACTGAAAACCACAAATGGCGGAAATACATGGACAAGCCAGTCTTCAGGAACGTCAGCTGATCTGGAATCAGTCTTTTTTACAGATGCAAATACAGGATATATTGCAGGTACCTTTGGTACAATACTAAGCACCACAAATGGCGGAAATCTCTGGACCAGTCAGACTTCAGGGACTTCAGATGATCTGTATTCAATTTATTTCCCTGATGTCAATACAGGATATGCCGTTGGTGCAGGTGGTACAATACAAAATACTACAAATAGCGGAACTCTTTGGACAAGTCAAGCTTCGGGGACTTCAAGTGATCTGTATTCAGTTTATTTTCCGGTTGTTAATATAGGATATGCCGTTGGTGCGGGTGGTACAATACTAAACACTGACAATGGCGGAGGTTATCCTTATGGGTTGAACAATTTGTCAGGGAATTCAGACAACTTAACAATTTACCCAAACCCGGTGTCAGACAAAATAACAATTGAAACTTCAGCAACACCATTCAACAGCCAATTATCCATCATGAACCTAAGCGGTCAGGAAGTACTGGCACTCCAAATCTCCCAACCCAGGACACAAATTGATATAAGTAATCTGCCCGGTGGGGTTTATTTTGTGCGGCTGACCAATGATAAGATGGTAGCGGTTTGTAAAATGATTAAAGAATAAAAATACGACAGAATTACTTATTATATTGGATAGTAAACATATAGCATAAATCAAAAATAAAAAAAATGAATAAAATTTACATTCTGTTTGTTGCATTAGTTACGTTAAATGTTGCAAATGCACAAGGTTGGCAGCAGCAGAATCCATTGCTACCCACCGGCAATGATTTATATTCAGTATATTTTCCAAAAGAAGATACAGGGTATGTTGTTGGTCAATTTGGTATGATACTGAAAACCACAAATGGAGGGACAAACTGGACAATACAACCTTCGGGAATTGACGATACGTTGAGGTCGGTTTATTTTATAAATACGAATATAGGGTATAGTGTTGGCACCATGGGTACAATTCTGAAAACCACAAATGGAGGGATAAACTGGGCTTCCCAGCATTCGGGGAACACAGGATGGTTGCTTTCAGTTTATTTTACAAATAAAGATACAGGGTTCGTTGTTGGCACCTCGGGTACGATCCTGAAAACCACGAATGGTGGAACTAACTGGACAAGCCAGAATTCAGGTACTTCATATGATTTATATTCAATTTATTTTACAGACGCAAATACAGGGTATATCGTCGGTTGGACTGGTACTATTCTAAAAACCACAAATGGAGGAACGCTTTGGACAATTCAGACTTCAGGGACTTTATTAGATTTGGTTACAGTTTATTTTACAGATGTTAATACAGGATATGCCGTCGGTGCGAATGGTACAATACTAAAAACCACTGATGCCGGCATTACCTGGACAAATCAGGCTTCAGGAACAAGCATGAATTTATTTTCAATTTGTTTTACAGATGCAAACACCGGGTATATTGTCGGCCAGGGTGGTATAATGCTTAAAACGGTAAATGGAGGAGCCCTTTGGACCCCCTACACTTCGTTGACTACAAATAACTTATTTTCAGTTCGTTTTACAGATGCAAATACAGGGTATATCGCTGGTTGGAATGGTACGATACTAAAAACCATAAATGCAGGGGCTTTCTGGTCACACTCGGCTTCCGTGACTACAAACCAGTTAAATTCAACATATTTTACAGATGCAAATACAGGGTACGCTGTTGGTGATATCGGTACTATCCTGAAAACTACCAATGGAGGTGCTATATGGACAAGCCAGGCTTCGGGGACTTCAAATAATTTATATTCGGTTTATTTTACAGACGCAAACAGGGGGTATGCCGTTGGTGATGTGGGTACAATATTGACGACCAATAATGGCGGGACCCTTTGGACAAACCAGATCTCAGGGACCTTAACCCCCCTTGTTTCCGTTTATTTTACGAATGCAAATACTGGCTATATAGTTGGTGATGGGGGTGCTGAATGTATTATATTAAAGACCACAAACGGTGGAACGATTTGGACAACACTGACTTCGGGAAATGGATTGTATCTAAATTCAGTTTATTTTACAGATGCAAATACAGGATATGCAGTTGGGTGGGATTCTAATTCTGATTTAGGCCTGATACTGAAAACAACAAATAGCGGAAATACTTGGACAAGTCAGGGTTCAGGAACGTCAGCAGATCTGGAATCAGTCTTTTTTACAGATGCAAATACAGGATATATTGCCGGAGCCAATGGTACAATACTAAACACCACAAATGGCGGAAATCTTTGGATCAGTCAGACTTCAGGGACTTCAGATGATCTGTATTCAATTTATTTCCCTGATGTCAATACAGGATATGCCGTTGGTGTGGGTGGTGTAATACAGAATACTACAAATGGTGGTACTCTTTGGACAAGCCAGGCTTCGGGGACTTCAAGTAATCTGTATTCAGTTTATTTTCCGGTTGTTAATATAGGATATGCCGTTGGTGAGGGGGGTATAATACTAAACACCGTCAATGGTGGTAGCTTTCCTTTTGGATTGAACAATTTGTCTGGGAATTCAGACAATTTAAAGATATACCCAAACCCGTCATCAGACAAAATCACCATTGAAACATCAGCAACACCAGTCAGCAGCCAATTATCCATCATGGACCTGAGCGGTCAGGAGGTACTGGCACTTCAAATCACCCAGCCCAGGACGCAAATTGATATAAGCAATCTGCCCGGTGGGTTTTATTTTGTGCGGTTGACCAATGATAAGACTGTGGAGGTTGGGAAAATTGTGAAGCAGTAAAAACTGACAGGTCAAAAGGGATAACTTTAAATGAGTTTACCATAGGTTGAAAGAGAATTAATCATTTAAGTTTGGTCGATAAGTCCAAACTTGTGCAAATATCCCAGCTCTTTATCTTTTAACTCTTGCGACATTTGCATATTGCTTGTATCTCATATCTTTAAAAAATCCAAATGAAAGAGTAATAAATAATTTTTCTTTCCAGCTTTTACAAGGCCGCAATCCTTCCTGGCAAACTACTTCAAAACCACATTCATTAAAAAATCTGTAAATGCTTTTTGATGTAAAAAACCTTAAATGAGTTTTATCTAAAATGCCGCCGTCTTCCAAATATTTAAAATCGGCCTGAGTAATTATTTCAGTCAAATTGCCTATATACCTGAAATTAGGAATTGAAGCAACAATCACTCCGTTTTCTGACAATAACTGTCTGGTATTAGAAAGAGCCAACCATGGGTCAGAAAAATGCTCTAATACATCGTTAAAAACAATACAATCAAAATAATTAACAGGTAAATCTTTGCAGATCAAATTAAAGTCTCCCGCAAAAACCTTTTCAGTTACTTTTGAAGCAATCTCAGCAGCCACTTGATTCATTTCTATTCCCCAGATTTCTGATCTTCTATTTTCCTTGACGTATGTCATGAAGAGTCCTTCTCCGCAACCTACTTCTAATATTCTTACTGCATTTTCAGGGATATATTTTAACATTTCTTCCCGGTAAGAACGATTATAATAATTCGTGTTAAACATTTCAAAAAGGTTTATAGTTAAACAAAAAGCAATTATAAAAATATCCAATAATTTCTGATCAATACTATACTGAAAATTGTTCTTACCATCCTCAGGGACAGAAGGATTGAGGAAGAACGGGCAGTAATAAACACAAAGGTACAGATTCTGAGATTATCTATACCTTTGCCTCGCAATAATATCCTTGGATTCAGGATCTAAACACTGAAAATAATGGTAAGGTAATTTTGAAACTATGAGTGACAACCTGAAACAAAGAATGTTTAAAGCTTTGACCTGGACCACAATTGACCGGTTTGGGCAACAAGCTGTTCAGTTAGTCATTGGCCTGGTCCTGGCCCGGTTACTATTACCTGAGGATTATGGGTTGATGGGAATGATCGTAATTTTCATCGCGTTGTCATCGGTCATGGTAGATGGAGGTTTCGGGCAGGCATTGATCCGCAAGGAAAATGCCACTCAAACCGACTTTAGCACTATATTCTTTTTAAATCTGGCTATTTCATCCTTTCTTTATCTTATTCTGTTCTTTTCGGCTCCCCTGATCTCTCATTTTTATAAGCAACCCCAGTTGGTAAATATATCACGTGTCTTATTTCTTTCAATAATTTTTTATGCAATATATTTTGTACAGTATGTATTACTTATCAAAGAAGTCGCCTTTAAAAGTTTGGCCAAGATCAACATTGCATCTACTATAGTAAGCGGGGGTATCGGGATATTTCTTGCAATCAGCGGAGCAAGAGTATGGGCATTGGTTGCCCAGCAAATTTCCTATCACATCATACGTCTCATCTCATTCTTTATTATAAGAAAATGGAAACCCGTCTTCGTTTTTTCATTTACCGTAATAAAAGAGCTCTGGACATTTTCTATCCATTTGCTGGGAACTTCTGTATTAAATGTCATCTTCAATAATATATATTTTGTACTGATCGGGAAGTTTTATCCTCTTAAACAGACAGGATATTATACTCAGGCAAACAAGTTAAGCGACATTGTAAATTATTCATTTCAGCAAATTTTACAAGGAGGAACTTTTCCATTACTGGTACAAATTCAGGATCAGGAAGAACGGTACAGGAGGGTCTATAGAAAAATGATGCGCACAATATCGATTTTTCTCTTTCCCTTCCTCTTTACTCTGATAATTGTTTCCAGACCAATAATTTCTATACTTTTAACGGAAAAATGGACGGCATGTATTCTATTGTTCCAACTGTTATGCCTGGCCAACCTTTTTACCCCATTTTATGGGCTTAACATCAGCGTTCTTAATGCAAGAGGAGAATCAAGAAAATCATTGCAACTTGAATTGATCAAAAAAGGACTTATCCTTCTTTCAGTTTTTGCTTGTTTTTTATATGGAATAGTCACAATGCTTATCGGGTTTGTCATCGCTAATTATATCGCTTATGGTGTATCAATGCTTTTTATAAGGAAAAACCTGACCTATCAATTGAAACAACAACTTCTTGACATTTTCCCCAGTTTTATCGTTTCAGTCCTTGTTTCAACTATTGTCTTTCTGTTAAAAGGAGTTGTACCCAGCCATGCCTTTTTAAGATTGCTTTTAATTCAGTCGACAATTGCCATTGCAATGTATATATTGATAGTATATGTATTTGATTACACACTCGTTCAAAAAGTCAACAGTTTTGTAAGAAATCGTCTTTTGAAAAATACAGACCACGAAGATCACAACGAAAAACCTTCTTTGTGACTTCAGCTTTACCTTTTCCCATAATTCACGTTATCAATATATTATAAAGTTAACTTGGCAAACGGGTCAAAGGTAATACCGGAATTTAACAACCATGTGGCCAATGTCTTGCTTCTGTATCCTGATGTCAGCGTTCACGATCATCGTCATTCTCTTTATCCATCCGGTAATATTGTTGTATATCACAAAAACTATTACCTTTCGGGTCAAATAGAAACAACTAATACATCAGAAATGAAAAGATCAATTTCGTTCAATAGAATTGCCATTATCATGGCCCTCTTTGCCCTTTCCCTGCTCCTGTCAGGCTGTGCCAACAAAGAAGTTGTGACTGAATGTCTCAAAGGCCATACATATGGCTTCTGGGGTGGCTTGTGGCATGGCATCATTGCCCCCATCGACCTGGTCATCTCGCTATGGCGCCAGGATATTTGTATGTTTGCTCCGAACAATAACGGTGCCTGGTATGCCTTTGGATTTATCCTCGGCAGTGGCGGCTGGGGCTTTCTCGGTGGACACCGCGCTTCAAAGCATTACGGTAAAAAGTAGTTTATAATTATTCAGAACGTCACAAACCGGCTAGACTTCTGTCAGATGAACTTATAACCATTAAGACCAAAATTATCAAAATATGAAACTTCATTTAATTAATGAAAAGTTCGATCCGATGGTTGATGATCCCACAAACTACAAATGGGGTATTTTCTATTTCAACCGGAAAGATAACCGAAACATTGTCCCCAAAAGGAATTGGCGACTTGGCTGGACTGTAAATTTTGCCCATCCTTATGCCTGGTGGTGGATTATAAGTATTGTGGCATTTATTGCATTAGCAATCGTAATGGGTTATTTGATATAATATGAAGAATCCAATCCTGTAGAGGCTCAAAATTTTGAGCCCGACTTTTTTTCACCTCTCACCTCTTACAACCTTATTGATCCATGTTGCGATCTTCTCCAGTACCTCAGGAGACATGGTCTCTTCAATCTTGCTGTATTCGTCTATGTTTCCTGTTTTTGCATGCTGGAAAAGATGATTGGCATAAGGGACCTCTTCAATGATATAATTGGAATTACCTCCGAAGATCAATGCTTTTTCTATGGCCTGCAGGTTCTCCTTTGCAGGGACTTGCACATCCAGCGAGCCGTTTAAAGCCAGGAGGGGACAATGAACTTTTGAAAGATAATCCACAGGATCCAGCACAAGAAATGTCCGGAACCAGGGAGTAGTACATTGTTTAATAAACATATCCGTCTGAGCATCGTCCATCCGGGAAATACCTTTTCCATCCGGGTTCTTTTTCTTCGCCGACCGGATTAGGGCTTTAATCTTCGCGGCTGCCTTTTCATTATCAGAGTTCTTTTTGATAACAGTATAGATCTTTGTTCTTAATGATTTCTCATCAGCTATTTCCTTATCCGTATACCCTGCCATTTTGTTCAATTTGGCGGTCTGCATCAGGAGTATCTGTTCACCAGTCACGCCCGGGCCGGCAAGCATGACCACGAAAGCCACATCCTTCCTTTCTGAAGCCACGATCGGGCCAATCAGTCCTCCTTCACTGTGACCTGCCAGGCCTATTTTCGTGGAATCAATCTCTTTTTGTGTCTTCAGGAAATCGATCTCTGCTGAGACATCGGTCACGAAATCAAGCGTTGTGGCTGTGGAGAAATTCCCGGTCGACTTTGCAAAGCCACGGTCATCGACACGTAATACTGCGATCCCTTTACGTGTGAGGTAATCGGCCAGTACAAGGAACGGCTTATGACCCATCAACTCTTCATTCCGGTTTTGAGCGCCTGAGCCTGTGATCAGGATCACGGCAGGGAAAGGACCTCCGGTTTCAGGCAAGGTCAGAGTCCCGGCCAGCTCAACATTGGCTTTATTATTTTTGATAATGACCTCTTTTTCAATGTAAGGATAAGGTGGCTTGGGCTCCTGCGGTCTGTTTAAGCTATATTTTTCAAAGGAATGATTAAGATCCAGCGGAAAAGTCATGCCACTCTGTTTCCATGTACCTTTCAGGGTTGAATAATTATCTTCAAATGCACCCTGATATGAACCCATCAGGACCTTTGATTTGACGATCAGCGAATCCGTAGTAACCCTGACCTTGCTTGTAGCAATGCCTTTTACTCCCTGGTCAGGACTATCGATCGTAACTGTCAGGCTGTCTTTCTCACCAGGGGAGATGTTAATAACTAAAGTCATCTCGGCAGTGCCCACTTTCATTGGTCCCGACCATGTCCCTTTTATCTCCCCAATCAGCTCATGATCCTGCGCAACACAATGAATAGAAAACATCATTAACACAAATAATGATGTGACATTCATTACAACAAATAGAATCTTCTTCATTTTCATTTAAGTTTTAACTAATTCCAAAAAGCTTGAATATCTTATTTTTAACACTTAACACTTTCTTATCATTCATTACTCACAATTTTCGCGTTACAACTTTTAACAATTCACCAGTTATTTTACTACCGTTCTTGCGTAGCTGCTGGAATAAGCCACAAAGAAGCCTACTCCATTGTTGCTTACATTTCCAATGATATTTGCCGGGGGACCTGTGAAAAACGGAATACTGATCCCGGCCGACTTGACCTGGCTGACAAAATTAAAGTAGTCCTGTGTGATGGCAGATAATTCTACCATGATAATGTCACCGGGGTAAAGCGTTTCCCACAGGTGGGAATTATTGATACGGAAAGCCGTTGCTCCGTCGATATATCTTCCTTCAAAAAACTCGTTATCAAATACTGCGACTTTGTTGATAGTATCCGACCAGAGCTGGTTATTACGGTAGAGGTTGAGCATGTAATAATTTTTCCTGCCAGGCGGATCCTGGGCAAAAATATTAACCTCCCAGATCCCGTCTTTCCCTTCAGAAGAATTGAAAACTACCTGTATAGAATCTAATTTTGTGACACCGAGCAATGGGCTGGAAGCCGTATATTGTGTTGTCCCTGCTATGACTTCAGGTAACGAAATGTTCAGAGTATAATCTTTTCCAACGACTCCTGCAAATTTGGGATCCGTCTGATAAATACCTGATTGTCCCGGAACTGTTTCTGTCAGCGGAAAGGTGTTTGTTCCATCAGTGATCGACACTGTTGCACTTACCATCCTGGGTGCAGGTTCATCCGAAAAATAATCCGATGTTTTGGTCAGATTGATAAAATAAGTCCCGGTGTCTGATTTTATATGGCCGTCGACAACCAGCCGGGTATAAGTTGAATCCAGCTTTATGTTGATCTTCTCAGTGCAGGCTGCTGCAAGAAGGCTAACGGCAAATATGATCGAGATCTTCTTATTCATTGTTGAAATGGAAATTAAATGTTATTGAAGGAATTATTCCGAACAGATAGATCTTTTCGGCATCGGTAACGTTGGGATTTACTGCATCCTGTTCAAACTCGATAGCCCATGTATTATGACGATCGTAAACATTATAAATAGATGCATTCAGGTCCCAGGTAAATTTTTTGCCTGGGTGAGGCTTTGAGTAAAGGGTTGCGGAAAGATCCAGACGATCATAAGGCTGATAACGATAAGCATTGCGGGCGGAATAGATAGGAATTATCTTGCCGTCTATTTCTGCCCTTCCGATTGGAAATGTCAAAGGGTTTCCTGTGGCATAAACCCAGTTGGCGGAAATCATGATGCGTTTTGATATCCTGTAATTCATTACAACTGCCACGTTATTCGGCTTGTCATATGACGCCGGGTAGGTGTTTCCATTGTTGATCAGAGCAATTTGCCTGAAAACCCGTGAATAAGTGTAACTGACCCATCCGTTGAGCTTCTTTTCAGTTAACCTGACAAGGAATTCAGCACCATAGGACCATGCTTTGCCGGTCCGCAACTGCCCTTCCAGCGTATCATTGAGTAAAAGAACCGCATTATCCTTAAAATCGATCACATGCTGCATCCATTTATAGTAACCCTCTACTGAGGTTTCAATTGTATTATGCCTGAGGTTCCTGAAATATCCCAGGGCAACCTGGTCACAAAGCTGGGGCTTCACATTCGGGCTTGCAGGGAACCATATATCCATCGGAGTTCCAACTGTGGAATTTTGTGCTAATTGCAGGTATTGGTTTGTTCTTGCATAACTGGCTTTGACGGATGATTTTTCATTGAACTCATAGAGAAATCCGAGTCGTGGTTCAAGTCCATAATAGGTGTGGAAGAAGTTTCCGGATTTGTATACTGTCGAATCGATGGTTACGTAGTCAGAGTTGTAATGATAAACTGTTGCCGGGCCTACATTCTGAAACATGGAGAACCGTAACCCGTATTTGATCGTGATGTGTTGTCCTAATTTCTGCTCATTGTCTGCATATAAGCCCGTTTCAAGTGTATAATTGTTAGGAACCGTTACCTCGTTGACGATGGATGTTCCAGTTCCTTCGGCTGTCCCGGGGGCGATCATATGGTAGGTGGAAGAAATGCCAAATTTTATGGTGTTATCGGGATTTAAAAAATAGCTGAAATCTCCGTTCAGGCCCAAGTCTTTAAGGCTGGCTTTCCATTGAAAACCCGAAACATCACTGGTTCCTCCATTAAGCAGATAGCGATAGTCGCTGTAAACGATTGAAAAGTTGGCAAAAAGCTTTTTTGTGAAGAGATGGTTCCACCTGAGCGTTCCGGTTCCATTACCCCATTGCAGGCCGGCAAACTGATTACTGAAAACATCTCTCCCGAAATACCCGGAAAGAAATATCTGGTCATTTTCCCCCACCTTGTAATTGATCTTGGCATTAAGATCATAGAAGTAAAGCTTGTCATTCTTCAAAGCTGAATTGGAGGAAAGGGGCAAAAACAGGTCTGCATAAGTCCTTCTGCCCGATATGATGAAAGAACACTTGTCATCGACGATCGGCCCTTCTACAGTCAGACGGCTGGAGATCAACCCGATACCACCATTCACTTCATATTTTTTCGAATTTCCGTCATCCATATGGATATCCAGAACCGATGCAAGTCTTCCGCCATATTCTGCCGGGATATCTCCCTTATAAAGCTTAACATCTTTGATCGCATCATTATTGAATACCGAGAAAAAGCCCAGCAGATGGGATGCATTATAAACCGTTGCCCCGTCCAGCAAGATCAGGTTCTGATCAGGTGCGCCACCCCTGACACTGAAGCCACTTGATCCCTCGCTTACTGACTGAACACCCGGGAGCATCTGTATGGCCTTGATGATATCGACTTCGCCGAACAGCGCCGGAATGCTTTGAAGGGTCTTGGTGTCCAGTTTAAAAGTGCTCATCTCAGGTCTTGCCACATTATGATCATTCCTCTCACTCGTTATCTCGACTTCTTTCAGGTTTTCCTGTTTGACTGAGAGTTCTATCTTTAATGAAATGTTCTTGTCCAGGGTCACCAATTTTTTGACGGTACCATAACCAATATAAGAGATGACAACTGTATATTGGCCCTGGAGGAGGGAAATCGAAAAATTACCATATATATCTGTGACCGTTCCGGTTTTCTTTTCGGCAATATAGATCGTTGCCCCTATGAGGGTTTCTCCGTTCTGACTATCACTGACTTTCCCGCTGATAGTGTACATTTTTGGTTTTTCCTTGGTTGCCGGTATTTGTGCCGGTAAAGGGGTTATACAAGGTATAAGAAATATAAGGATTAAGAAGAATGTACGGAGGGTCATTCAGCAGATGTTAGGGATGAGAGTTTAATATTTCAGGATTTCAATAATTGCTTTGTAAATTTTTTCATCATCAGGAAGAATTGCTTTCTCCAGGATGCGGCTAAAACCAATAGGAGTGTAAGTAGCTCCAACCCGTTTAACAGGAGCATCGAGAAAACGAAAAGCCTTTTCCTGAATCATGGCTGCAATCTCAGCGCCAAATCCTGAAAAAACTTTGTCCTCATGAACTACGAGGGCACGATTCGTCTTTTCTACAGATTTCAGAATGGTTTCTGTGTCGAGAGGGACAATAGAGCGGATATCTATGACTTCAACCTGGGTTTTGTTTTCACTGGCTATTTTTTCGGCTGCACGAAGACACATATGTGTGGCGTTCCCATAAGTAATCAAGGAAAGGCTGTCACCGGTGCTGCGAACCCTTGCCTTGCCAAAAGGAACTTCAAAGTCCTCCGGAACAGTAGCCGCTGCTGCAGGATCATTATACAGTGCCTTTGGCTCAAAAAAAACTGTGGGCCCTTTTGAGCGGATGCTGGTCCTGAGTAAGCCTGAAGCATCATCTGCAAATGACGGGTACACGATCCTCAGTCCCGGCAGGGTCGACAATGCGCTTTCGGTGGTCTGTGAATGGTAAAGACCACCCCCGATATATCCGCCGCAGGCCAGTCTTATGGTAACGCTTGCAGTAAACTGACCATTGCTGCGCCAGTAGTCATGTGACATTTCCACAAGCTGTTCCATGGCTGGCCAGAAGTAATCTGCAAATTCTGCTCCTTCAATCACGATGCGTATCTTCTCTTTGAAGCGGCTCATGCCATTGGCAGTGCCAACGATGTAATCCTCCGCGATGGGTGCATTGAAAACCCGCTTAAGACCAAATTCCTTTTGCATTCCCTTTGAGACATTGAAAACACCTCCCTTTTCACCGCTGGCCATGTCCTGTCCCCACATAAAAGTGTCGGGATTAAGCCGGAACTCAGCCTTAAGTGTCTCATTAAGCGCTTCAATGAGCTTTCTTTTGGGGCCGCTCCCATCCGGGATCCCATCCGGATATTTTTCTGATTTGTATGGTTCTGCGGTGACAAAATTGAATATGCTTGCCGGATCGGGATCAGGGGCAGCCAGTGCTTTTTTGTGGGCGGCAGAGATCACCTGCATAGTTTCTTCTTCAATGGCTGAAAGTTCTTCTTCCGTAAATTTTTCAGAATATAACAGGATCTTCCGGAATTTGGCAAGTGGATCAAGCATCCGGGCTTCCTGAAGCTCCTCGGCACTGCGATAAAGTTCCTGGCGATCGCTGTTGGAATGTGATCCGATGCGGATACAATTAGCATGAACAATAACTGGTTTGCCTTTCTCAAGAACAGCATGTTTCGCCTTCAGCATGGCATTCATGGAGTTGAATACATCCTTGCCATTGCAGTAAATTACGCTTAGATTTTTAAAGGCAAGAAAGTTGTCGGAAACCCTTGGATTGGCTGTCTGGTCTGACTTCGGTACCGATATTCCGTAACCATTGTCCTGGAAAACAAAAATAACCGGTAGTTCTTCTCGGCTGGCGCCATTGATGGCTTCATAAACATACCCTTCTGAACCGGACGACTCTCCCTGTGAAGTGATGGCCACTCCCTTTGTACCGTAATATTTCATGGCCCTTGCCACCCCCACGGCATGAAGCGAATGGTTTCCCACTGCGGACGAAACATTGTGAATGTTCCATTCGGGTTTGGCGAAATGGTTCGACATATGCCGGCCGCCGCTTGCAATGTCCGTGGCTTTCGAGATCCCGTTCAATATGATCTCTTCCGCAGTAAGGCCTGCAGAGATAACGGTAAGCATATCCCTGTAATAAGGAAAAAGATGATCAGTATGGCGGTCAAACACCTGTCCTATTGCAAGCTGGATCCCATCGTGACCTGCATATGGTGCATGATACGACCATCCCAGCGCCTGCTTAAGGTAATTCGGCGCTTTCTCGTCCAGTTTTCTGCCAAGGGTCAGGAGATAGAACCATTTTCGCAGGGTTTCCTTATCCGTGCTTTTGATGGTGAACTCCTTATCCTCCTTCCTGATGGCCAGTTGTTTATATCTGCTATTCGTTGTCATGGCCGGATAATTTGAAACTCACCGTTTGCTTTCAGTTTGATGATCCTGGAAGGCTTCACTTCCCGCAGGACATCCTGGTATAAATTAACGACATAATCCACATGATCTATGATTTCTTTGGAAATACATTTGAAGATCATAGGGGTTTGTTCACCGGAAATATTGGCGGAGGAAGAAATAATTGGCTTGCCGAATGTGCGGATCAGATTTTTGCAGAATTCATTTTTCACAATGCGTATGGCAATGGAATTGTCTTCAGCGATCACGTTTTTTGCAAGATTTTTCGCGTTTGGATAGATAATTGTCAAGGGACGATCTACCTTCTTCATGAGGTCCCTGGCAATCCCGGGGAATGTCTCTACATAATTTGTGATTTCTTTTATATCAGCAAGAAGAATGATAAGACTCTTGCTCTCGACCCTTTTCTTCAGATGATAGATCTTCTCAACAGCTTTTTGACTTGTCGCATCACATCCTATTCCCCAGATAGTATCAGTCGGGTAAAGAATAGTTCCATCCTTCTTCAGGACTTCCAAACATTTCTTTATTTCATTTTTTATTTCAGGCAGCATATCTGTAAGCAGTGTTAAGGTTATGAATACCCTGCATCACCGTCTAAAATTACGTCAAAAATCATTTTTAATTGTGTAACAAGGCAAATTCAGGTCTCAGAGGCGGGCAATCAGTTGGTTCACATCTATTTGGGTGGCACATCGGAAATGTTTTTCGGGACAGGAACGGTAACCATGGATCCCGCAGGGACGACAGTAAAGTTCACCAACTTCAATGATCTTTGAATCATCAGAAAGTGGGCCAAATCCAAATCGCGGGACCGTAGAGCAATAAATAACAGTCACCGGGGCATTCATGGCAGAAGCAAGGTGCATAGGGGCCGAGTCGTTGGTAAAATTCATCCGGGCATCTTTGATAAGGGAAGCCGACTCCAGGAATGAAAGTTTTCCGGAGAGATCGGTACATCCCGGGTGACCGGATTGACGGATAATTTCTTTACACAACTGGGTATCCTGGTCTGAACCGAGAAGATAGATTTTTACCCGGGCAGGGAAATAGCTGATGAACTCGAGCCATTTTTCTATTGGATATTGTTTTGTATACCAAAGGGAAGCAGGGGAGATCGTGTAATAAATGCCTGATTTGTAAGTTGCTGTCTTTGCCTGGTCAGTGAAGGAAGGATAAAGTCTTGGTTTAACAAGAGATTCATCTGTCAGTGCAGTGATAAGCAACAAATTGCGTTCTGCTTCGTGCATTCCTTCCCTGAAGACATGAGGGACAGATGTGGTGAAAAACATCGAAAATGGATTCTTTGAAAATCCGATTCGTTTCTTTGCCTTTGAAAATACCGTAAGGAACCCCGTAAGAGCAAAACGCTGAAGGTTAATAACAATATCATATTTCTCTTTCCGGATCATTATGAAGATCCGGAAGAAATTCCTGTATCTATTCCGGCTTTTATCCCAGGTGATTACCCTGTGAAGGAAAGGATGATTTTGGAAAAGCCCCTCCATTCCGGTTTTGACAAGGAGGTCGATAGTCGCTTCGGGATAAAACCCATGCAGTTTTTCGATCACCGGCGTAGCGAGGATCACATCTCCAATGGAAGCGGTTTGTATGACTAAGATCTTCTTCAATTGAAGTCAAACACTTACGTTATACTCTCTCAGTGCCTGGTTCAGCGATGTTTTCAGGTCAGTCGATTCTTTTCTTTTCCCGATGATCAGTGCACAGGCAACATGATAAGGTCCGGCAGGGAATTTCTTTTCGAATGAACCCGGGATCACAACCGAACGCGGAGGGATATAGCCTTGTATTTCGACAGGTTCACCATCTGAAACATCAATGATCTTTGTGGAACTAGTAAGTACTACATTTGCGCCCAGAACAGCTTCCTTTTCAATCCGTACTCCTTCCACCACAATGCACCTTGAACCCAGGAAGCAATTATCTTCAATGATAACCGGTGCAGCCTGGACGGGTTCAAGAACGCCTCCAAGCCCGACTCCCCCGCTCAAATGGACATTCTTCCCGACCTGTGCACACGATCCCACTGTGGCCCATGTATCCACCATTGTCCCGCTGTCGACATAGGCCCCGATATTGACATACGATGGCATCATGATGACCCCTTTTGCAATATATGATCCATACCGTGCAACAGCATGCGGAACGACCCTTACACCAAGGGCTTCATAACCTTTCTTTAATGGGATCTTGTCATGGAATTCAAAAGGACCTAAAGATGTGGTTTCCATCTTCTGAATGGGGAAGTAAAGGATCACCGCCTTCTTGATCCATTCATTTACAATCCAATCCATCCCCGTTTGCTGGGCAATACGGATGTTGCCCTTATCCAACTGGTCAATAACTTCCCTGATCGCCTGCTGAACTTCCTGTTCCTGAAGCATTTCCCGCTTTTCCCAGGCTTGTTCCACTATTAACCTAAGATCATTCATCTTATGAATATAAAAGATCAAAAGTAAAGTAAATTTATGAAGTACAATTTGGGTTTTTCACAAAAATCTATAGATTTCTGAGCCGACCTTATTCCTCAGACACCCTTTATCCATCGCATACTTAAATTTTCAATTTTCATTTTCCTTCCCGTTTCCAATTCCTTTGTACCTTTGTAGCGTTTTTTGAAAAAATGGGCAGAATACTTGCAATCGACTATGGACAAAAGAGGGTTGGGCTTGCTGTGACTGATGAATTAAAAATCATTTCTACGGCATTGGCTGCAGTTCCTTCAAAAGAGGTAATGGCATATCTGAAAGATTATACTTCGCAGAATGAAGTGGAGTGTTTTGTTGTAGGAGATCCAAGACAGATGAACAATACGGCTTCAGAATCTGCCCGGTTCATTGAACCTTTTGTAAGGAGACTTAGATCAGAATTTAAGGATATACCTGTTGAGAGAATGGATGAACGTTTTACATCCGTAATTGCTGCACAAACTATAAGGGATTCAGTGTCAAAGAAAAAAGAACGTAGGAATAAATCACTGGTCGATACTGTCAGCGCTGTCCTTATTCTGCAGTCATTTATGGAGAAAAGAATGATGTCAAGATAAGATCATCATTCCGTTTTTATTAATTTTAAAAAAGCAATCATAATGATATTACCAATTTTAGCATTTGGGCATCCGACACTAAGAAAAGTTGCAAAAGAAATAAGCCCGGATCACCCGGGCCTGGAACAGCTTATCAGTGACATGTTCGAGACAATGTACCAATCGGATGGTATTGGACTGGCTGCTCCGCAAGTGAACCAGTCCATCCGCCTTTTTATCATTGATGCAGCTCCCTATGAAGAAAAATATCCTGAAGCGGAAGGATTTAAAAGAGTCTTTATTAATGCGAAGATTTATAAGGAAGAAGGTGAAGAATGGACATTTAATGAGGGTTGTCTTTGTTTCCCGGGGGTCCGTGAAGATGTCAGCCGGAAGCCGGTACTATACATGCGCTACCAGGATGAAAATTTTCAGCCACATGATGAACGTTTTGACGGGATCCTTGCCCGTGTCATCCATCATGAATATGACCACATTGATGGAATCCTGTTTGTCGACCATTTGAGTCCATTGCGTAAAATGCTCCTCAAAGGCAAGCTTAACGACATCTCAAGAGGAAATGTCGATGTCCATTACAAAATGATATTCCCCTTACAAAAAAAAGGCCGGAAATAACTCTAAAACCAACTTGTAAACCCAAAACCCTAAACCTAATATCCAATACCTAATACCCATGAGAGAAAAAAAGTACATTTTATTCACAGTTATTATTGCTTTAGCCGTATTATCAGGGTGTGGCCCATCCAAAGAAAAATCAGTCAAAACGATTACCTCACTCGAAAACAGACTCTTCTCACCGGCAGCTACAGGATTTGATAAAGTAAAGGCCGATAGTCTTCTTTCAGCTTATGAATCATTCATGAAACATTTTCCAAAGGATTCATTAACCAGGAAGATCACATTCAAAGCTGCGAACCTGAGTATGAATATGGGGAATGGCGAAAAAGCCATCGAAATCTTCGACAAATTCATCGAAAAATATCCTGATGATCCAAAAGCGGCTGTATCCATGTTTTTCAAAGGCTATATCTACGAAAACGAAATCAAGAACCTCGATAAGGCTAAAGAGGTTTATTTGCAATTCATTGATAAATATCCTAATAATGATTTTACAAGGGATGCAAGGATTGCATTGCAGAATCTCGGTAAATCGCCGGAAGTGATGGTTAAGGAATTCGAGGAAAGACAAAAGGCAGACAGCATAAGGGTTGCAGATTCACTGGCTGCATCAAAGTCTGTTAAACATCATAAGTGGAAAAAACAGACTTAATTTACTGAGTTTTTATTTAAAAAATTTCTCCAGTGCATTTAACAAGTCGGAGGGAAGAACCTCTTTCGAAAGGTGTCCTTCGTGGCTGTAAGATATTTTACCGCGTTCTTCCGACACAATGATGGCAAAGGAATCGGATTTTTCGGTCACCCCTACGGCAGCACGATGCCGTAGACCATAATTAACCGGGATTTCCGGGTTGCTGCTAACAGGGAGTATGCAGCGTGCCGCGCGAATGGTCCCGCCAGCTATGATGACCGCTCCATCGTGAAGTGGGCTATTCTTAAAAAAGATCGTTTCCAGAAGAAACTCAGAAATCTTTGCATCTATCACCTGCCCCGTTTCAATATAAGCTTTCAGTTCATTTTGTCCCGCGATCACGATCAACGCACCGGTATATGTATCGGCCATTTTCTGGCAGGCTTTCACGATCGTGTCAATATGAAAATGAATGGGATCCTCCAGTTGAATCTTCCAGAAAAAGAACCGTTTACGTGTCGATCTGATAATCCGTGTATTTCCCACGAGCAGCAGAAACTCCCGGATCTCTGGTTGAAATACCACGATAAGCGCAATAAACCCGACACTTATGAATTGACCAAGGATCTCGCTCAGCAGTTGCATCTGAAATGCTTTCACAACTTTCCATATAAGGTAAACCGCAATAATGCCAATGAAGATCCGGATGGCAGCTGTACCTTTTACCAGGTTATACACCTCATAAAGCAAGATAGAAAACAGGATGACATCGATAATGTCGACGATCCGGAGATTAAACAGTCCATTGATGCTAAGCAAAACCAAGATATTCAGTTATAATTGATGGAGTTGAATTATCGAAAATGATTTTCGACAAAAGTAAGAAAAATCCTCCTATCCAGCATCCAGCATCTAGTATCCAGCATCTGATATCTACTGTCCATATGCCTTTACTAACTTTATAGTCTCCACCGCTTCCTTCACATCATGAACTCTTAAAATATTTGCCCCTTGCAGGAGGGCAATTGTATTCAAGACAGTGGTTCCATTAAGTGCTTCCTGCGGTCGGATCTGTAAAACCCGGTTGATCATGGATTTCCTTGAGATGCCAGCCATTAAGGGAAACCCAAATGAACTGAAAGATCCAAAACTTTGTAAAAGCCGGAAATTATGCTCAATTGTCTTTCCAAAGCCGAATCCGGGGTCAAGGATCAACTGGTCAAATCCGGAAGGGACCATGTCTAATCTTGACCGGAAAAATTCATGAACTTCATTTACGACATCCTTATAATGGGGGTTGATCTGCATATTGTCTGGTGTCCCCTGCATATGCATCAGGATATAAGGGATATTATTACGGGCTACCAGTTTGAACATCTCGCCATCGAATCTTCCGCCATAAATGTCATTGATCATCATCGCTCCATGCTCAATTGCCGCTTTGGCTACTGTTGACCTGTACGTGTCAACTGAAATGACGATCTCACTGAAATGTCCCCTGATGGCTGTGAGAGAGGGAAGCAGCCGGGACATCTCCTCTTCCTCGCTCACGGGAATTACCCCGGGCCGCGTCGATGCAGCTCCAATGTCAATAATGCCAGCTCCTTCGGAGATCATTTTTTCGACATGTTTCAGCTGGTCGATAAGATTTAAGTACGAACCCCCGTCATAGAATGAATCCGGCGTGATGTTCAGGATTCCCATCACGACCGGCGTTTCGAGGCTGACCATCTTGCCGGCACAATTTAATATGTATGCAGATATTTTCGAAGTCAATTTATAAGTTTATAAAGTTCTGAAGTTTAATAATCCGGAATTTCTATATTCAATATTTCAGACCTCAATACTTTCATCTGACTAAACTCAAACATCTTTAAATAAGCACATTACAGTTCATCGATGTAGTTAGTTCTTGTTTGCACTATTTTTTATGGTGGTTGTTTTAATACTTAATACTTTTGTTTTGTAACCTCCAACCATTCTTTGCGTCGAATAACAATATAAAATACTTTTGCGAATATTCCCGGTTTTTAGAATCTATGTAGTTGATCCATAATTCATTTGGTGTATTCTTTCGATTATCTTTCGATTATCCTTCGATTAAAGATCACTCAATCTTCTCTTAATTTGTACTTTTTTCTCCTGTTCATCTCTAAATAAGCACATTATAGTTCGTCGATTTAGTTAGTTCTCGTTTGCGCCATTTTTTTCTATGGTGTTGCTCTTAAAATCCAACATCTAATAATCAATACTCAGTACCTCTAGATAGCATTCAGCACCAATTCCCAAATGATGAACCATTGTTCAGAAATTATATAAAAAAGAAATTTCAAAATTACAATCAAAATTCAAATACTTATTACCTTAGCCAATAAAAACAGAACAGAACACTGAACCCATGACCAGTGACCAAAAAACTGAGCAACAATTTGAAACAATCATAAACAAATGTCGTTTAATCTTCCTGTCCAAGATGAAAGATTATGGCAGCTCATGGAGGATTTTGAGGATATCCTCCCTTACGGACCAGATCTTCATCAAAGCAAACCGTATCCGCAGCATTGAATCAAAAGGCATCCGTAAAGTGAATGAAGGGATCATCCCTGAATATATAGGCATCGTCAATTATTCTGTCATCGCCCTGATCCAGCTTGAACTCGGGGAAAAAGGAGAACAGAATCTGGCATTGGAGAATGCAGAAAAGCTTTATAATAAGCATATATATAGGGCGCGTGACCTCATGTTGAATAAAAATCATGATTATGGGGAAGCCTGGAGAAAGATGCGGTTAAGCTCAATTACTGATATTATCCTGATGAAGCTGATGCGGATAAAACAGATCGAGGATAATAAGAGAAAGACCTTTGTCTCTGAAGGGATCGACGCCAATTACCAGGATATTATCAATTATTCAATATTCGCATTGATAAGACTCGAAACATAAGATCTATTTCCCTATTTTTCTTTAAAAGAAGAAGACGGAACTTGAATTGACATAAACTCATAAACCTTGTCAGCACAATGAAAATCTTCCGGAGTTTCAGTCGCATTTTAGTAGGCCTTGTCTTTATTTTCTCGGGATTCGTAAAAGGTATCGATCCTCTTGGATTCTCTTATCGTCTGGAAGATTATTTCCAGGTTTTCGGAATGTCCTGGGCAGTGCCTTCTGCACTCTATCTCACTATTTTTCTGTGTACTCTTGAATTCAGCATCGGGATCAGCCTGGTCTTTAACCTTTGGATTAAAGGCTTTGCCTGGGCATTGCTGGGGATGATGGTCTTCTTTACATGCCTCACCTTTTTTGACGCGATTTTCAACCTTGTCCCCGATTGTGGTTGTTTCGGGGATGCGGTAAAACTGACCAATCTTCAAACCTTTCTGAAAAATATTATCCTGATGATATTTGTCATTCCTGTTTTCATGGGGAGAAAGAAATTCAAATACTGGGCACCTGACTGGGCGCAGAAGATATTTCTTTTGATCATCGGACTTTCATTCATGGGCCTATCCATTCATTGTTACAGGCATTTACCCCTCATTGATTTTATGGGATGGAAAAAAGGAAGTAAAATCAACCTGCCGGCTACACCGCTGAAATTTTATGTGACTTATAAAAACAAAATAACCGGAGAAGAAAAGGAATACCTCGTTCCTGATTATCCCTGGAATGATTCGGCCTGGATGTCACAGTGGTTATTCAAGAGTCAGCGTGCAGTAGATCTTTCAAAAGGTCAGGCGATGACCTTAAGGATAGAAGATGAAAATGGAACAGATGTTTCTTCTTCCATTATTGATAATCCTGACCTGCAATTCATCCTCGTAGCATATGATCTCTCTAAGACCAATACTGCTTCATTTCACAGGATACTGCCTTTCTACAAACAGGCTACCAGGGATGGTTACTCATTCATCTGCCTGACCAGCTCACTTTTCGGGGAAATTAAAAAATTCAGAATGGATAACGGAGCTGATTTTAGTTTTTACAGCGCCGATGATGCAGTACTGAAAACGATGATAAGATCAAATCCGGGACTGATCCTGATCCGCAACGGTATCGTCCTTGACAAATGGCCGTTTCGCGATTTTCCATCGTACGACAGTGTGATTGAAAAATTCAAAAATCCATAATGGAACTTACCAGGTCATAGGGGAGATGCATGGGACAATTCTTGTTGAAACGGCTGTTTTATGGATTTCTAGTGCTCATAGGAGTGATCGTCATCAACTTCTTTTTGTTCAATATTCTCCCAGGCGATCCAGCAAGGATGATGCTTGGCCAGCGGGCTGACATCACATCTGTTGAAGCCATAAACAAAGACCTGGGAAGGGACAAACCACTGTTGACCCAGTTCTTTAATTATCTCAACGACCTTTCTCCTTTATCTGTGCACAATGATGTGAATTCCTCAAGCTATTGGTACCTTGATCACTCCAAATATAATTCCTTTATAAAATTATTACCTGTTTCTAAAAAAGCAGTCCTTGTTTTAAAGAAACCTTACCTGAGGAGATCTTACCAGTCGAAAGAACAGGTTAGCCAGATTCTCGTGGAAGGATTTCTCAATACCATTGTACTTGCGGTGGTGGCTATGACGTTTGCCATTTTTTTCGGGATCATTATAGGGATCATCTGTGCGGTCAATAAAAATAGTTTTATTGATCGCATATCCCTTATTTTTTCCGTGCTGGGAATGTCCCTGCCATCTTTCTTTGCAGCCATACTGGTGGCGTGGGTCTTTGCTTTCATGCTTGGGAAATACACAGGTTTGAATATGGCCGGAAGTCTTTTTTCTGTAGATGATTTTGGAAGAGGGGAATACCTTGACCTGAAGAACCTGATCTTACCTGCCTTCACACTTGGCATACGGCCATTGGCAATCGTTGTTGAACTCACACGAAATTCACTGCTTGAGGTGCTTTCACAGGATTACATCCGTACAGCACGGGCAAAAGGCCTTAGCAAATTCCGTATCCTTATGCATCATGCAATGAAGAATGCCATGAATCCTGTGATCACTGCAATGTCCGGATGGCTTGCTTCATTGCTGGCAGGGGCGGTGTTCATTGAATATATCTTCGACTGGAAAGGTATCGGACTGGTCATCGTGAATGCACTTGAAAAATACGATTTTCCGGTATTGATGGGAGCCGTGCTTTTCATTTCCATTATCCTTGTCATTATAAATATTCTGGTGGACATTGTTTATGGCATGCTTGATCCAAGGGTGAGGGTGCAATAAGAAACCAGGTGACTGAGTTTATTTAAAATGAGTGGTACGGAAAGTAGTACAGATAAATGGGCTCAAAAGATCCCGAAAACAAAATGAAAAACAAAAAATTATTAAAATTGGTATGAGAAAAAAAATTGTCGCTGGTAACTGGAAAATGAATAAATCATTCCCTGATGCCGAAGAACTGATTGCAGAAATCGCTGATAAACTTGAGTCTATGGATACGTTTCACCAAGATGTGATCCTTTGCCCTCCTTACGTTTATCTTGAAATGGCCACAGATATTGCTGAAGATTCAGTATTCAGTGTAGGCGCCCAGAATATGAATGAAAACGACACAGGGGCCTATACGGGCGAAATTTCAGGATCTATGCTGGCATCGATGGATGTGGAATATTGTATCATTGGCCATTCGGAAAGGAGGAAGAATTATGGAGAAGATCATACATTACTGGCAAAAAAAGTAAATGCTGCATTAAGAAATAACATCAGGCCGATCTTCTGTTGCGGCGAAGTGCTCGCAGAAAGAGAAGCAGGGCGCCATTTTGAAGTAGTCAGGAATCAATTGGATGAATCATTGTTTCACCTTACAGATGAACAGTTTGAACAGGTGGTAATCGCATATGAACCGGTATGGGCCATTGGTACCGGGATCAATGCAACTCCAATGCTGGCACAGGAAATGCATGCATATATACGGAAGTTGATTACGCTGAAATATGGTGAAACTTTGGCTTCCGAAACCAGTATTTTATATGGTGGAAGCTGCAACGCCTCCAATGCCCGTGAACTTTTTTCACAGCCAGATGTGGATGGAGGCCTTATTGGTGGTGCATCACTGAAAGCTGATGAATTTGTAAAAATTGTGACTTCATTCTGATATGAGCTACATCGTGATCCATATTCATCATGATGAGGAAGAAAAACGGGAGATCCTTGCTTCTCTGCTTGCAGAAGAAAACTTTGAAAGTTTTGAAGAAAAAGAAAATGAACTGCTTGCCTATATCCCGGTGGATAATTATTCCCGTGAAAAAGTGGAAAAACTCTGCAATCAGTTTGAATTGACATTTTCTGAACGACTGATCCCCGATCAAAACTGGAATGCTGAATGGGAGAGTAACTTCGAGCCTGTACTGGTTGCAGGGAAATGTTTCATCCGTGCTCCTTTTCATGATCAGAAACCGGATTATCCCTTCGAACTCATCATTGAACCCAAGATGTCTTTTGGGACGGCCCATCATGAAACCACAGCCATGATGATCGAAATGATGCTGGAGATGGATTTTCAAGATAAAAAAGTGCTGGATATGGGATGCGGTACTGGTATCCTGGCTATACTTGCAGATAAAATGGGCGCTTCGGAAGTTCTTGCCATTGATAATGACCAATGGGCTTTCAACAATGCAATGGAAAACAAGGAAAGAAACCATGTATTGCATATGAATGTAATAATGGGAGATATAGATAATACCGGTACAGGTTACGATATATTGCTTTCCAATATTAACCGGAATGTCCTGCTTTTGCACATCCCAAAATATTCAGAACGAATGAAAAAAGGTGAATTAGTGTTGAGCGGCTTTTATGAAGAAGATTTGGGGATGATCAGGAAAGCAGCAGAATCGGTTGACTTTGTACTTGATCGAATCCTTATTAAAAACCGATGGATCGCCGTCCGCTTTATAAAATGAAACATTTTCTTATAAAATCGGCGCTCCGTATTTTGTTGCCGGTCATGCTTTTTTCAGTTTCAGAGGTTGTCAGATCGCAACCGTTAAACCATTTTACTGGCGATTCTACGAAATTTATCGATGAACTTAATTATGTATTTTCCCCGCTCGTGGCCAACGAGCTGAAAATGAGTGAAACTTTAATGAAAGAATTCGGTAAGAAATGGAATGCTGAGAAATATGACCACGAGAAGAAAAAACTCATTTACACCATCGGCACCCAGATGCTTAAGAAAGGGTCCAGACCCTATCCCGACTTTTATAATTATATCAAAGCACTGAATGTTTTTATCGATTCCCGGCAGCCGGATGAACGCTTTTTTGAGTGGTTTACCGTTCTAAAAGGCCTTCAGAGAAATAAGAATAACCGTTATTTTCACGAATTTGTAGAACAGTCAATATACCTTTTCGATGAGAACATGGCATATAAGTCTCTGAGTGCACAATGGAAGATCGTTAATCCCGATTACCATATAAAATTTGATTCAGTTCCTGTGATCATATTCAACCCTACAATGCTGGTATGTTACGCTAACGGAGATAGCCTTGTAATTTTTAATACACATGGGGTTTTTTATCCGCTTTTATTTCTGTGGGTGGGAACAGGAGGAAGAGTTGACTGGCAGAGAGCCGGGCTGGAACCATCACAAGTTTATGCAAACTTAAAGAATTACCGGATAGAGATGAAATATGCTAAACTCGATGCGGATTCAGTTGAATTCTTTAACAAAAGGTTTTTTTCTTTTCCATTGTCAGGGAAATTCAGTGATAAAGTCCTTGCTAACGTCACAGTTGATCAGGCCCAATATCCGACATTCACTTCTTACGATAAAAGCATCGGGATCAAGAACCTTTTTAAGAATATAGATTACCTCGGGGGATTTTCCATGGAAGGAGCAAAAATTCTGGGAAATGGATCAAGTGCTGCAGATGCCAAACTTATTTTCCGGAAGAATAATAAAGAATTCGTCAAAATCTTGTCGAAATTATTTATCATCCGCACAGACCGTATAAATTCTGCTAATGCTTCCATTACGATCTATTATGAGAATGATTCTATATACAACTCCACTCTCACAATGAAATACATAGATGAGAAAAGAGAATTGACAATGACAAGAGATGAGAGGATCTCAATGATAAGCCCTTGGTTCGATACCTGGCATCAGCTAGAGATCTACTGCGAATCGGTGACCTGGAAGACAAATGAACCACGGATGAGTTTTGAGATGATGAAAGGCCCCAACCAGGAAGGACGTGGCATTTTTGAATCTTTAAACTACTTTTCCCTTCAGAGATATGACAAACTGCAGGGTATTGACGAATTCAACCCGCTGTTTTTACTTAAAAAGTTTTCTGAGAAATATAAAACCCGTGATTTTACTCTTGAACAGATTATTACCTTTATGGAGCGGCCACCTGAGCAAGTCGAGGCTCAATTGCTGACTTTGGCATACAAAGGATTCCTGTTTTACAACCCGGATGATAAAAAAGGAAAAATCAAGGATAAACTGATCAATTATGTTAAGGCAAGGGATGGAAAAATCGACTACGATGTGATTTTTTTCAATTCAGTTGTCACAGCTAAAAGTAACGGAATCCTTTCCCTTGACAGCTTTGACCTCGTGATCCAGGGTGTGCCAAAGGTATTCCTCAGTGATTCCCAGAAGGTATATATCTACCCTTCAGGAGAACAGGTGATTATGAAAAAAGATGGTGACTTTCTTTTTTCTGGAAAAGTAGAAGCCGGCCTTTTCGATTATTATACAAGGATGAGTTACTTTGAATATGACAAATTCAAGCTGAACCTTCCATACATTGATTCGTTGTCTGTATATGTCAGAAGTCGGACAAAAGATCCGAAAACACAAACTTATCCACTGGTAAAAGTTACGACAAACCTTACATCACTCAGTGGCGACTTGCTTATTGATGATCCAAAGAATAAATCGGGGTTAAAGAAATTCCCCGATTACCCGATATTCCATAGTAAAAGTGTTTCTTATGCGAACTGGGAAAAACAAGCAGTTTACAACGGAGTTTATAAAAAGGATAAATTCTATTTCAGTGTTGACCCATTTACGTTGAAAAGCATAGGGTCATTTCAAACAGACAGTCTTCAGTTTAAAGGCGTTCTTGTATCCTCAGGTATTTTCCCGGATATCAGGGAACCGCTCATGGTACGCCCTGATTATTCTTTCGGGATCGTATCGAATACCGGACCGGGCGGCTTACCTGCTTATGGAGGGAAAGGTATCTTTTTTTCGAAAATAGACATGAGTAATAAAGGTTTGAGGGGTGCTGGCAAACTTACTTACCTGAATTCGACCTCTTTATCAAATAACTTTATTTTTTACCCGGATTCCATGGCGACGGTGGCGAAATCATTTATTACTCAGGAGCTGTCCGGGCTGGTGGAATGTCCATTCGTAAAAGGTGATACAGTGCGTGAATTCTGGAAACCTTATAAGAATATACTTAAAGTTTCCAGCATAGCCAGGGATATCTCGATGTACAATGGTGAGGCTCCATTTTCCGGCACATTAGACCTGACGCCGGCGGGATTAACTGGTCAGGGAACCATCAAGATCAAAGATGCTGAAATGGAAGCCTTCTTATTTGAATTTAAGCGAAGGGTCTTTGATGCGGAAATTGATATTTTCAGGATCAAGTCAATGAATCTTTCAGCCATGAGCATCACCACGAGGGATAACCTTGCCCATTTTGACTTTGATCAGATGAAAGGCGAATTCAAATCCGTTAAGGGAACTTCCAGGGTAGACTTCCCCGTTAACCAATATGCCTGTACCATGGACCGGTTCGACTGGCTTGTGGGCCAAAGATCCATCCGCTTATACAATGAACAGAACCAGGAAGCTGACATTACTGATACCCTGAGCGAGGATAAGCTGATCAATTATAAATCTTCGGGAAGCGAGTTTGTTTCTACCCATCCGCTTCAGGATTCCCTAAGGTTTTTCTCCCAGCGGGCAACCGATGACCTCAA
>Ga0181533_1001601_pt1 | contig 28793 bp, 26 predicted proteins | sample PEATcosm2014_Bin_45_FD_119772 | JGI IMG/M metagenome (GOLD analysis project Ga0181533, IMG submission 119772) | Peatland microbial communities from MTU Mesocosm Facility, Houghton, MI, USA - PEATcosm2014_Bin11_60_metaG | ecosystem: Environmental > Terrestrial > Soil > Wetlands > Peat | place...
CCTCATAACTGGCTGCCTTGGAACTATAGGGAAACTCTCGCTGCCCTGCCTGCATAATACTACACCTGATCAATATCCCTGCCGTTACACGATTATGCAAGCAGCTTTACCGGCAACTCACGAAGAAAGAAGATAAGTCTAAATGATGAAGGAGCTGACTTTTTTCACATTCAAGAAAAAGAAGTCAAACCCATACTAGATGTACTTGCCGCTCATTTTTTAACCGAGCTTACTTTAATTCCAGAATTATTTAATAGTTTTATTATCACAAAATTCCAGAACTTTGATGCTACGCGGATAGGAATGATAGACAAGGCAATGTTGCCTCAGCACCAGCCTACTCGGGAAGAGATCAGAAAATCAATTCAGATTAAATACATAAACTTCCTTTCGCAACTATCAGGTTCCAATAAGAAGGTTATTGCAGTGGATGTATCTGGAATGGCAACTAATTTTTGCAAATGGACGACAGATGACTATTACAAAGGAATATTAAATGTAAATAGACTAGTAAGTGAGGAATATAATCGAAAACACGGAAAGCCAGGGGTGATAAGAATATTTGCAGTTGATCCTGATCGCATTTCTGATGAAGGCATATGCAATTTAGAGGAACTCTTAAGGCAACATGTCGCTTTTGGCATTGAGCCTGGTATTATATTGACCACAGAGCACGAAGTTAGAGAAGGAACTATTTCAGATATTGCATTGATGGGTGATAGCAGCGCGTTAGATGCAAAGCGCATTGAACCGCTTGATCCCACCGATATGTTTTATGATGCGGACCATTTTATTGATAGCTCCGGATCCCAAATGTATAGAGATGTGGAGGAGCGGGTTCATTGGGCGAATGATAATAGAAAAGATATGGTGATAAAAGAATTAGTTCAGATAGATGAGTTAGCAAAATTTCTTAGAAAGAGAAGATAGAGAGCTTGTTCAAAAGTGGTAAGGTTAAAATAATCCTACTATGCCGGTTCAGTGGATAGACTTACACGCCACTATGTTATTTCCGGCGATTTAATGCGCTCTCATTGTGAAAGTGGAACGTCTGATAAAAAGTAAATATGTAAAATTCAATCTCTCTGTTTTTATTGACTTATTTGGATTCTTGTTTTTTTCCTCTCCGTTACACACATCGTATGCTTGACGGGGAAATACCGACATGGCTGGACCCACCATATCGGTATTTTAAAACGCCCATATCAGTAACCAAAAATCTTTTTTGCAATGCCTTTGTTACTGGAGGAAGGCTTATCTGAGTCTTGACAGGAATGTCCAAATCCGTCTTTGGATGCCGTACCTTTTGATGGCTGGGTACATTTTATAATGCTTTCCCAATATATAAATCCCATCAGCATTCGCTTTATGTTACCGGAGACATTGCTCTTGCCGTATTGTTCAATGAAGTCATGAATCTGATTATCTATGGGATTATCAAGACTAAGACTTACTCTATAAATAACTCTCCCGTGCCGTTCTATTTCTGGAAAAGTGCCTGGATCCTCCATTTGGTTAGTCCTCTTTGGAATCCCTGACAAACTGAGCAAGCAACAGATAGCCTATGGCATTAGCAAGCTGGGCATTCTTCATAACCTGTATTTGAGGATAGTCGCAAATATATGGGTTCAAAAGCTCAGCACCTCCGCCAGTAAGATAAATAAGGTCCAATTTTCCGGCACTGCCCCATATTGAACGGGCCTGTGATGCGATAACATTGGCAAGGCTTTTTAATCTGTTGCGGACTAAGACTGTTATGTTTTTCTTAATGGTCCTGTCTGTGATGATGCCATCCATAGCGGCTTTCTCAATTATATTCATCTCTCTTGATATTCCAATATTTGCCAAATCCGACTGGATACGCTTCAGAGCCACTGACGTGCCGGTATTGATGCTCTGAATCTCTTTTTCCATAACCTCCTGATTGTCAATCGTGATGAAGTCAGTCGTGTAATATCCGACGTCTATAATGCCTATCGCGGCTTTATTCAAGAGGTTTTGCTCAGCGTCATTGGCAAACCGGTAGCAGGAATAAAATGCCCCCAAAGCTTGGGCTACGACCCTAACTTCGCAGGACAAGCAGTAATCTTTTGCGATGCCGGAAATGAGTCTGGCAAGTTTGTCTTTATCACGACGATAAACACTGATTGGAAGACCACTGACGATAATAAGATTGTCATTGGTTGATTCTACTGTCGCTTTCTGCAGGGCGAGTTTTAACAGAACTTGATAAGCCCTGGTATCAATCCAGTCCGTATCCAAGGTATTAATAATCAGATCCCCATGCTTGTATGCCTGATTTCCGCAAATGTATTTTTGCCCCTCATGAGTAATAACCGTATCGGTAGAATAATCATTCATTTCTGAGGCTATTTTATTGCCTTCATACGTAGCCACAACAGACCGGTTCACATAGGTTTCCCCACCCTCCATAACAACCTTCAAATAGCCATAGCCGACATCAATCCCGACACACTTTTTCATTTACTCTTACCTCCCAAGTACATAGTTTTGTATTTAAAGCCAGGTCTTTTACCAGAAAAAAGCCGGGCAGTCAATTTTTTGCAATAAAAAGGTTGTCCAGGCACAAAGGGCCTACCACATGTCCCACGCCTTGTGGATCCTATCGCCTCAGATTTAGAGAAGTCCCAAAGTGGTCCACAGCGTGTAGATAACGTGGTGGGTCAATATGACGTGATGCTATTCGTGGTTGGAAATGACGGTTCAGGCGGCAGTATGAATCATCATATCGAGGGGCGGATAAATTGTTAGGCACCCAGACAAATTTCCGTTAAGGCTGGACCCGACACAACGGTAATTCCTGGGGATTTTCCGGGGACCTTTAAAAAAGACAGCGGCGAGCGAGCCACCGGACCGTCGAATTCGTTGTTTTTGACCGGTCTGGTTTGATTAAAACCGCAGGGCTGGTATCTTTACCTTATTTTCAAGAAAAAAGCCGCCAGAACAAAGAATTTGACGCTTTTGGGAGCGGTTCCTGCACAAAATTCTCAAAACTGAAAACATTTTACCGGCGCTGACCTTTTACTGTTCCTTACTCTTTATTGATCTATTCTTTGTTGGTCCTTTATTGATCAGTCCTGAGATATAAAAATTTCATAAAGAAATTTTGCAAACCTGATATTTGGTGTACGAAGGACTGATCAATTGATCTATTCTTTTATTGATCAGTACTGTTTATTATTGATCTTTACTGTGATATAAATTTTTAATAAAAAATTTGCAAACATGAGATATGGTGTACGAAGGACTGATCGATCAGATCTTTATTGATCAGTCCTTTTTTAGTACTGATCAGTACACCAAAAATCTCAACAAAAAAACCATATCTCATGATTGCACCATCAACTCCAGGTTCTGAGCCACCATCAACACACACCATAATAAAGGACAACTAAAAGCACAGGCCTTAAAAAGAAGGTCCGTTGCGCTCAGAGTATGTTTAACGGAGATAGTATCAGTGCATGGGTCCGGCAGATTGTGGCCGGAATTTAAAAAAACAGCAGCGGGGAGCGCCCCCAGACCGTTGGAATTCGTTGTTTTTGACCGGTCAGGTTTAATCAAAATGACGGATTAGTATCTTTGCCGTATATTTATGAAAAAAACACCATAACAAAGAATTTCAAACGATTTTGGCGGGCAGAACTTTTGTAATGGAGCAGAAAAGGGGCTCGGGGGGTCTGATTAATTTGATGAAATTGCCTTGGTTGGAGTTTTCCCGCCTAACGACCTCGGGGTACCTTCACACCCAACGCCACTTACCTTGCCAATCCCGTCACTGCCCGCCTACCGCCGACTGTAATCGCCAGCGACTGCCGCCCCGATAGGTTGATTCATCCCGTCGGTGTTTACGGCGGATTACGGAAAAATTATTGCTTCCTGAAATTTCATCTTTTCGTGTGAAAGAAAAATGGTCAAAAAAATTCGAGGTGTACAAGTAATGTGTCATCATTTGTAGCTTTTTGTTATAGCAAATACCAATACAACAACGTACTGTTTTGATATTACAACTTTGAAATATTTTTTAACTTGAGAATACCCTGTGGTCTTGCCGCAGGTGGTTCATTTATTGTAGCAACTGTCTTGTTCAGGAGGCATCTTTTTGTAACAGTCCACTTTTTTCTGACACTTAAGAGATAGGTCTTTGGCAATAGATTCCATTTCACGGTTTGTTTTAGCAGAGTGCACAATAGAACTTCCTGGAATAAGAATTACGTTTCCAGCTGTCGCTACTGGTACAGCAATGATTAACCCTATGCCTGCAACTGTCTTAAGGACATCCGAGTTTGCTTTTCGGCCATAATAATCCGCGGATGAATCGAAATACTTTGCAGCTAACTCATAAGCTATTATTACCTCGCTCTTTAAAGTTGCTGGCAGGAGGCCCTGCTTGATCTCACCTTCTATGAAGTAGGCAAGCGATTGATATGAAAGCGCAGCTTGATCGGGATTCTCGTTATCAACTTTAATGTCAACAATCCGCGCGTTATTGCGTAAGAGGGCTTCGATTATTTGAGTATCATACGCTGACAGGTAGAGCGCATTAATGTTTTTCTTATTTTTCAATGAAATGTCTGCTTTTAATTTAATTAATTGTAAGGCAACCTCTCGGTTCTGAGTTTTTATAGCAGCCATAAGCGGGGTATTATTATAACCGTCTAATGAATTAATATCAGCACCTGCTGATATTAATTCATTGCAAATTTCCCATTTTCCAGATATTACCGCTGCAAATAACGAAGCTGACAATTCCTCAGGTGTAATTTTTGTCCTTAATAGCGTTTTGATTTTATCTGTGACCCCATCAGAATATGAGCGAACAGCAGCTAACAACGAAAATTGACTCAGGTCATTCAGCCTGTAATAAGCAGCTTCACAAACAAACTCATTTTGGTCCTCCTTCATAATTCTGGCAAGCAAGGTTTTGTCACTTAGATTCCAAACAGCCGCGGCGCGAACTGTCCCATTCTCGCCCTCAACGGCGATCTTTGCGAGCAACCCCTGATCGGCAAGCTTCTTCACTGCAACACTGCGGACTTCCGTATCCTTGTCCGCAAGAGCGATCTTTGCGAGCAACTCCTGATCGGTAAGCATCTCTACAACAGTTCTGCGGACTTTCTCGTCCTTGTCTTCAACAGCGATCTTTGCGAGCAACCCCTGATCGGCAAGCTTCTTCACTGCAACACTGCGGACTTCCGTATCCTTGTCCGCAAGAGCGATCTTTGCGAGCAACTCCCGATCGGTAAGCATCTCTACAACAGTTCTGCGGACTTTCTCGTCCTTGTCTTCAAGAGCGATCTTTGCGAGTAACCCCTGATCGGCAAGCTTCTTCACTGCTACACTGCGGACTTCCGTATCCTTGTCCGCAAGAGCGATCTTTGCGAGTAACCCCTGATCGGTAAGCATCTCTACAACAGTTCTGCGGACTTTCTCGTCCTTGTCCGCAAGAGCGATCTTTGCGAGCAACCCCTGATCGGTAAGCTTCATCACTGCAACACTGCGGACTTCCGCATCCTTGTCCGCAAGAGCGATCTTTGCGAGTAACCCCTGATCGGTGAGCTTATTCACGGCAGCTCTACGAACTTTCTCGTTATTCTCCCCTGTGGCAAGCCTTGCTATCAAAACCATGTCAGTGAGGTTCCACATGGTAACTATTCGAACTCTCTCATCTTTGGTTTCGACGGCCATTTTTGCCAGCCATTCCTGGTTCGTGATCTTCGATAAAGCCGTAATGCGGACTTCCGCATCCTTGTCTTCAACGGCGATTCTTTCAAGTAAGGATTGGTCATTGAGCCTCGCTACGGCTGTGCGCCGAGCATTCATATCATTATCTTGTACTGCGATCTCGGCGAGTTTGCTTTGGTCCTGTATACGCGTAATGTTTTGAACATTTGTGCCACAGCCAATTAATACGCACAATAAAAAACACAAGAACACCAAAATGAGGACTAACCTTTTTTGCCTCTTTGTATCAGAACCACTATTGCTCATCTTAAGAACCTCCTAATTGGTCAACGGAAAGGTTAAGTTACAGTATCTGCTTTAAAGTTTCGCTTTTCGCTCTGGTTTTTATATCGTTTTATTTTCCAGCAAAACAATTGATTGAAAATAAAAGAAATTATCGTAATATATTAGTTTCTTCGGAAAGTGTCAAGCTTAAAAAAGATCGGATGTCAAGGCAAAAGATCGGAAAAACAGTCGACTAGTATCCCTTCAGTTAAGAAGTATAAGAGAGAAGAGCGACTTAGCTACGAGCTAAGGGACGCGGCAGCCAATAGCTGCCGCATCCCTCGCGAGCGACTTATTTGTTGAGCAGTGGTTATAACGCGCCGTTAAAGAACCGAGTTTCTATGACCGAGCCGTTGGCTCCTGTATAAACAATAAATAGTTTGACGTACCTTTGCAGTATTTTTTCCTCTCTTTTTACCTCAAAATACATATATAGAATAGCGGACACGGCATCTGGTGGTGGTACAATTTCGGACATAGTACCTAATTCATTCTTTAATAATACGGATGGGAAGCGCACTTCGCCAGTTGGGTGCCCCATCAAAGACACAATGTCACCAACTTTCAAATTCTTATCCTTCACTTTGCTTACAATATCAATGTTGAAGTCGGTATTGTCTCCCTCCAGTGCGCTATGATATAGATACGCATTCAATGTACCATTCTTAAACTCAGTGGTCAGGTGACGACCTTTTCCTGAATTTGCTGTGCCTTTTGCATATGAATATGTAAGCAGTTGATATTGATTGTTGTTTTCTGATCTATCCTGCCTCTTTAATGGTTCTCCGAAACCTGTTATGACATCCTTTTCTGAAGTACTTCCGATAGTTAGTTGGCTCACACCTCCTAATGAAAAGTCCCTTCCCGCAGTGGCGCAGCCGAACATTACAAAAAGGCACGCCAATACAGCGATTCGCAATGATAGTGCTTTCATTTCTCCTCCTCAACTGTGGTATCGATTTATTCGTTTTTCTGTAAACACAGCGCAATAGCGCTGTAGGACACGCAGGTACTTGCTAATGACCTCTCCGTTCCTATCAATAAACCTTCTTCGTTCCGTATATAAATTAGGAACTGCCATTCTTCATTGTCTGTCATTGTCTTTAAACATATCGGCTTCGGTCTGTTTACGGTATTATGCATTTTTTAAAGAGTGTGTCAAGATAATTTTACAATGTGTGGATAGACGTTACAGCTGATATGGTAAGAGATATTATCAGGATGGACTGCGGCAGATAAAGGAGGCGGTTCAGGAATTGCGGGATATGAAAATGGATAAAGGGCTTAGGAAAAATCTGTATTATGCCGTCCGGAACGGAGTGGATATGGAGGAGATGTTCAGGAGATTGCCAGGGGTATCGGAGCAGAAATTCTCGGAATATATTAAGGCGATGGATAAGAAGATGAAAGAACAGTCTGGCCAATAGACAGAGTACCGGCACCTCATCGGAGGAACAGCAGGATTCATAACATCGGAGACAGATCGTATTAATATTTAACTTTTCTTCATTTCATCTGTTTTTTATATGTGTGTTATTTTTTACACATACTACTTTCGGGTAATAGTTTTCAAACAAGGAATATGTTATAAATCGAGAACTGATTCCAACTCTGCGGAGGCACATTGGCAAAAAGCATTCTTATCATTGACGACGAGGTACCACGGAGAAGTCTTCAGGAAGAGATTTTCGAATATCTGAATTATGAGGTACACGTGGCCTGCAATGGCAAAGAAGGGATAGAGTCCTGCCGCATGATATTATCAGGCTTGTTAATGTTGCGTCGGAAGGGAAGCCATCGGAGGGCTCAACTTGATGGTCAATACATCCCGATCTCTTACATCGACCGTCCGGTTAACATCCAGCTATAGGGAGAGTATTTTACAGGGGAGTCAAAATCTTTACAAATTGAACATTTTTGAGATTCATGGTTAGGCTGTCGATGGCATGGGCAGGCACTGTGAGGGATAGAGTTTGTAAAAAATATAAAGGAGGGATCTCAATGTTACCAAGAATTACTTTTATGCTTTTACGGCGATTCCGCACTATCTTATCCACTTTGATTTTGGGACTTGTAATGGTTGCACCTTTATCCGTAAATGCTGTCACAATCAATGAGTTTTCGACCCCCACAGCTTCCAGTAGACCTGATGGTATTACGGCAGGTCCTGATGGCAATCTCTGGTTTACTGAAAACAATGGCAACAATATTGGGCGGATAACCACGACGGGAGTCATAACCGAATTCGCAATTGGTATCCCAGTATAATACCGCTGAAAGCGCTATGAGATAAATATATATAAACGGGGTGAAACGATGAAAAAAATATTTTTGATAGTTGTAACATTGATGATCTGCAGTGTTTTATGCACAAGTTTGGGCAGCATTATCGGAAATGAGATGGCCACAGCTCAAGCCGGAGTGATCCCCAATAACCCGGCTGTAAGCCAGAACGCTGATGGGAGACTGGAAGCATTTGCAATCGGGACGGATAGGTCCCTATGGCACATCTGGCAAACGACACCGGGTGGTGCTTGGTCAAACTGGACTTCGCTGAGCGGAGTAAGCACTGGTAACCCGGCTGTAAGCCAGAACGCTGATGGGAGACTGGAAGCATTTGCAATCGGGACGGATAGGTCCCTATGGCACATCTGGCAAACGACACCGGGTGGTGCTTGGTCAAACTGGGCTTCGCTGGGCGGAGTAGGCACCAGTAACCCGGCTGTAAGCCGGAACGCTGATGGGAGACTGGAAGCATTTGTAATCGGGTCGGATGGGGTCCTATGGCACATCTGGCAAACGACACCGGGTGGTGCTTGGTCAAACTGGACTTCGCTGGGCGGAGTAAGCACTGGTAACCCGGCTGTAAGTCAGAACGCTGATGGGAGACTGGAAGCATTTGCAATCGGTGCGGATGGGGCGGCCCTATGGCACATCTGGCAAACGACACCGGGTGGTGCTTGGTCAAACTGGACTTCGCTGAGCGGAGTAATCACCAGTGACCCGGCTGTAAGCCGGAACGCTGATGGGAGACTGGAAGCATTTGTAATCGGAGAGAATGGGGTCCCATGGCACATCTGGCAAACGACACCGGGTGGCTCTTGGTCAAACTGGACTTCGCTGGGCGGAGTAAGCACCAGTAACCCGGCTGTAAGCCGGAACGCTGATGGGAGACTGGAGGTATTTATAATCGGGACGGATGGGACGGACCTATGGCACATCTGGCAAACGACACCGGGTGGCTCTTGGTCAAACTGGACTTCGCTGAGCGGAGTAAGCACTGGTAACCCGGCTGTAAGCCAGAACGCTGATGGGAGACTGGAAGTATTTGCAATCGGGACGGATGGGGCACTATGGCACATCTGGCAAGCGACACCGGGTGGCGCTTGGTCAAACTGGGCTTCTCTGAGCTGTGCATTCAGTATATCTCCCACAAGTCAGTCGATTGATTCCTCCGGTGGAACTGGCAGCATAACAGTTACTCCGTCTTCGAACAGTTGCACCTGGAGCGCAACAGCAACCGACCTATGGATAACCATAACATCAGGCAGCAGCGGAAAAGGGAGCGGCTCAGTGAGTTATTCAGGATCAGCCAATACATCCACAAGTTCAAGGACAGGTACTATAACGGTGGCCGGACAAACATTCACTGTTATACAAAGTGAAATGGGGCAGTATGCGCTTACAGTAACAACGAGCGGCACAGGCAGCGGCACAGTTACAGCCAATTCCGGTACCATAAGCTGGAGCGGCAGCACCGGCACGGCTTCCTACGGTAGTGGCACAAGCGTAACTCTGACGGCAACTGCTTCCTCCGGTTCGACATTCACAAAGTGGACAGGTTGCGACACCACTAACGGCAACACCTGTACCGTCTCAATGACATCGGCAAAGAGTGTGACAGCTACCTTTACCCCTAAGGCAGCAGGCACTATCCTGGTTGGAGCACCAAATCCCAGCGGCTCTTACTTTGGAATGTATGGCGGCGACTTGTCGGCTGCGGAATTCACGCTTTCAGCCAGCGAATACGTTGCTACGATTGATGTCATGCTACTGGGTGATAGTTCCTACAACGCTATCTATGACTTTTCGCTGCAGAATTCACTGACCGGTTCAATTACAACTTTCGCCAGTGCAGTTTTAACTGCGCCCAACACAGGTCTGAATACTGAGGTTATGACCGTTAATGCAACCCTTCAAGCCGGTACTTATTACCTGGTCGGAATAGACGACAAGGCGAATACCCTAAGGGTTCCCGGATGGTACGTCTCAAACGGTACGCTTATCACCAACTCGGGCACTGTTGTAAATGGGGTATGGGGTAGCTCGTCCCCCGACGGACCTTGGAGCTTGTTAGAGGGTGTGGAGAACGGCTATACGTACGACGCTCCTACATTCATCGTGAATGGGTCACCAGCTCCACCAGCGGCCACAAATCAATTGACAGTGATAGATACAGGCAGCGGCACAGTTACAGCGAATCCCGGGACGCTAATCTGGAGCGTCAGCACCGGCACGGCTTCCTACAGCACTGGCACAAGCGTAAAGCTGACAGCTACACCTGCTTCAGGTTCAACATTCACAAGTTGGACTGGCTGCGACAGCACAAGCGGCAACACTTGTACTATATCGATGACAGCGGCAAGAAACGTTACAGCTACCTTTACTTCTATTCCCCCCGGCCCGTGCACATACAGTATAAGTCCTGCATCCTCTGCAGCCACATTCGGCGCTACAGGGGGCTCAGGCACAATAACGCTGACACCTTCTTCAACAACCTGCAACCAGGAATGGGTAGCCACTTCTGTCTCGCCATGGCTAACTTTCGAATATACCTGCTCAACAGGCATTTGCTATAACAGCAATGTCTCAGGCATTGGAAGCGGGACGATAAGCTATAAAGTTGCAGCTAATACGGGGACGTCCAACTTGACATACAACATAAACATATCAGTACTCAAGTTGCCATTTGTAGTAACAGAGCAGGGCAACAGCTGCATATCATGCAACATCACCTTCGCGGATGTTACAGCGGCCGATACTTTCCGTGACTATATTTCTTCCATTGCATGCGCGGGCATAACACAGGGATGCGGCAATGGCAATTACTGTCCGGCAGACGACGTGTCAAGGGCAGAGATGGCAGCATTCATAGTGAGGGCAAAGGAAGGGGAGCCGCCTGCAGACTACTGCACAGCAGGTTCGATATTCAATGACGTTTCATCAAGCGATGGGTTCTGCAAATATATTAAGAGACTATCAGAGCTTCAGATAACCACAGGGTGTGGCGGGGGTGACTACTGCCCGGATCAGAATGTTACCAGGGGCGAAATGGCTGCCTTTATCATAAGGGCGTTGTATGGTGAAAACTTCACCTGCACCGGAGGTGTGGCCGGAGCGGCGGTAGCCTGTTCAACGACAACGCCTTATTTCAGCGATGTGCCCAGTGTAACTGCCGATCAGTTCTTCCCGTATATCCAGAAGTTGAAGGAGCTTGAAATCACCACTGGCTGCGGAAACGGAGACTACTGTCCTTCCGAATATGTTACCAGAGACCAGATGGCGGCTTTCCTGTTCAGGGCATTCCAGGGCAGCTCATGTCCAACAACAGCATGCACGACGGCGGCTATCAGTGTGACAGTGACAGACTCTACAACCGGTAAGGCAATACAAGGGGCAACGGTAACAGCAGGCACAGAGACAATGACAACAGGAGGAACTGGCATGGCTTCGGTTACAGGGCTGTTATCGACCCAGAACCAGACGACCCCGATAACAATAAACGTGACTGCAGGAGGGTATACTGCTGGGACAACTGGAGCACTGCTTTCATGCGGGACAACGACTGCTGTAAGTGTATCACTTGTGCCGGCAACAGCCGGCACTACAACCATCAATATACAATAAGGAGGTAAGCTAGAATGAAAGATCTAGTTTTCAGACCATTGCTTTCTCTTCTCTTATTTATTTCAATAATATGTTTTCTGACAGCTTGCGGAAGCGACGGGAGTTTGACTTCTACTGCAGTCCCGGATACAAGGCTTGCCAAAAACGCAGCTGTTAAGGTCGCCTTTGATCCAACTAGTTTCAACAGGAAGGCCAAGAAGATATCGGGCAGTACCAATTACATACAACTTTATGTAACTCAGTGGCAAGTCGGCAACTTAAATGCACTTACCGTAATAAATCAGGACACTGAGACCCTCACAGCCGCTAATCCTTCAGCAACCCTTACGCTATATCCTGTATACACCCGCATCTGTGCTTCACAATATAGCGGGACCCCTGCAGCAACCACTGCACCAACAGAGGTAAGCTGCAGCTTCGGCATGCTCAACGCGGGCGATAATACAGTGACTCTCACAATGTTGACCGACACATGGACATTGTCACCTGTATATAATGGTTTTAAAACTGTGGCATTAAATTATCCCAATATAACAGCTGCAACAACCAGCGGTGTAAGCTATGGAACATATGATGGAAACGCTAATCATCTTCCAGGTGTACCGAGCCAGAGCATAAACAACTGGGGCAGTGGCTATCAGGCTCAACTTAAAAACACAGGGACTGTTGCTACTGAGGCAGGGGTAACAAGTTTTTTTAATAACGGAGACAGCGGTCCATCGTTTGGCACCGGCGCTGACACACACTCTGCGCCTGGCACAATAAATGACATAAAAACTTCTACCTTTATCGGCGGCATCGGCACAGGTGTCGGCAGCAACGGGTTGCTAAGTGAAACCAAAAATATAATATGGTATCCACTGAATTCTAGCACTCCCGTTCTTGTTTCTCCAACTTCAACTGTGATGGTCCAAAACCAAAGCGGCGTCAACGTGACAAGCTCCATTTTCGCCAATTGCCAGCTGCAGGTTTTGAGTGGCAGCAGTATTCAGGCGTGCGGCATAGGAGTGATAAAAAATGGTTACACAGGCATGGTATCCAGCAACTCCGACATACAGGGCGGCACCTCTAGTAATTATAACTATAAGGTGACATCAACTACGACTGCCACCGGAGCTGATATATGTTATCTTGATGGTGCAAATGCAGCGACAGATTCAAGCGGCAATATTAGCTGTTACGATTATGATTACTTTACTAACGGTTCCAGTATTTCCTGCTCAAATGGGACCTACACAAATGGAAGATGCCAATATACGTTGAACAGTGTCTGCACTAATAGGTTCTCCGGGCAAAACAGCAGTGTTGTTTATGACTCAACTACGCAATCCTGCACAGTAACAAGTGTCGGTTATTTCCTTAAGTTGAATTCCACTGCTCTCACATTAACTGCTAATTAAGAGATAGGCTAAAGGCGATAGGCTAAGGGTAAAAGGTTATAAACAAGTGCAAAAAAGAGTACAGGATGGAGGCAAGCCTATAAGCACAGTCAATGGGATTCGTGTCATGTCGCCTATAGCCTATTGCCTCCCTTACTGTTAGGTGCCCATGAAAAAAAAACTTGCATTATTGGTTGTCATTATATTTGGAGCAGGCCTGGTTGTGGTATTAACTGGGTATTTTAACCCTGCAAACAAAAAAGCGAAAATATCCTCCCATGCCTTTATTCCTGAGTCGAACAAGATGGAGGGCGTGTTCATAAAGAAACAATTTGGAAAGGTTGTTCTGACAATCGATGCCGCAATTTTAAAACCAAGGATTCACATGCCCGGAAATTTCCTGACAATGATTTTGAGTGAGGATGATAAATATACCCTACGGTTGAGAAATGTCAAATGTCACTTACGCGAACCGGCTAAAGACCTTTTAGTTGAGGGGTCCGAGGCATTGGCAAATACAGAGTTCACCGCATTAAAAATAAAAGTGCACAGTGTAATATATGACGGTTACAAAATAAATCCGACTGCAGAATATATACTTATAAAAATATCAGGGAGCAAAATAACAGTGCTCTCTTGAATGTTAAATTGCTGAGGATTGCTTGCGAGCCAGACTGCGCTTTTCTGGTTGTAACGTCATGGCTGGACCTGCCGCAACGAAGACCCAGCAAACAACGCCCCCAAAACTGCCCATCCATAAGCATTCACCTCCCCAGTAGCACACTATATTAATCAGTGGAGACCAACATGGAATCTTACAAGGGCTTCGGACTGTGGTGGAATGAAGTCAGGCGCAACGCCACTTCCCTTGCCAGTTCCAGCACTGCCCGCCTGCCACCGACTGTAATCGCCACTGCCTGATGCCCCGATAGGATGATTCACACCTTCGGTGTTTACGACAGATTACGGAAAAATCAACCTGCCCTCGCATTCATGCCCCATAATAAGGAGGAAGCACATGCGAACACGAGTAATAAGTATCCGGCTCACGGGGGAGGAATATGACCGGCTTGATGAAGTTGCCATTAGCAGGAGAATGACAATTGCGGATATGGCGAGGGAACTTCTCAGGAATAAGACATGGGATAAAGAGATTATGAAGGAACTGGCACAGATGAAGGAAATGCTCCAGGAGCAGAAAGATATGGCGCTGGACAAGGGACTCCGGAAAAATCTGTTTTATGCAGTCAGGAATGGAGTGGCTATGGAGGAGATGTACAGGAGGTTGCCGGGGGTATCGGAGGCGGAATTGTCCGGATATATTGAGGCAGTGGATAAGAAGGTGAAACAACAGTCCGGGCAATAGATGGGCAGGAGACTCAGTTCAACGAGTTAGAAGGTAACGCGACAAGAACTTCAACATCCCGACTGTTTTGCATACTGTAAACAATATGAAATAGTAAAACGGTGCAAGGGGCACACTCCAAATTAGTTCAGTTTTAACTTTCCGTTCCAGCGACGTTATGCAGAGGAGACACAACGTCAAGGCGGCCCACCACAAATAAGTTATCAACAGCCCTAGGCCCAACCAGTGCATTGCCGCCCCCAACGTGTCATACACGTTTACATTGGAGCTGCTCAACAACGGGTAAAACAAAACATACACAAAGGGTGACGACAGATAGACCGCGTTAAACATAGCCCACTTTACAGTGGGCCAAAGGCTCCGAACGCAAGCGAATGAATTTACTGTGCTTATAACCCATATAGAAACTATTCCGGACGCTCCATACTTTAAACTGAATGCAAGCGAATTTCTATAAAGATCGTAAGCAGCACCATTATAGAAAACCAATCCCAAAAAGTTTACGAGTGGCACTGAAAGCAGCATGGGGACGGCCATTAGCCTGAATGGGTGCGCGATGACATCCAATAGCAATACATTCTTATAAAAGGCCCCCGATTCTCCGCCAAGACGAAGTGCTCTTTTCCCGAATAGGACACGAAGCATACCGAAATCCCAAGATAATGCTCTTTGTTTCAGCAGGTCCATTACTGTGCGTTTGGGGTTAGTCATCAAGATGATGCTCTCACGCTCCCAATAAATCTTCATTTTGTAATCTAAGGCGATAATGGTGTTTTCTAGATCATCTCCAAAAAACTCTCCGCTATGCTGTGATAATACCTTCAACAAACTATCTGTTTTCCACAATACACCTTGGCCAATAAGGCACACCGGTACTCCCAATATTCTCCTGAGAGCGTCTGTGAAGATTGAGTAATCAAGCTTCTGCAGTCTGCCTAGCCAATCTCTGTCATTCGGGACTATTCTGAAACAAGAAGCCGAAACATCTTCAGTACTCATCCTCGCCATCAGTTTCTCTAGCGCATCTTCTTTCAGCTCTGATAACGAGCAATCCGCGTCCAAAGTAAGTACGAATGGGGTTCGAACCAATCGCGCCATCCTGTCAATTGCACCAACTTTTCTTGTATTGAATCTGTTTTGAATACACTTGAGATTAGGAATTCCGCTACAGCATTCTTGCATTGCAGCAAACGAATTGTCTGTTGATCCGTCGTCGCATAGAATAACTTTATATTTGTCGAGTAACCCTTCTGACCGCAGTGCTCTTAGCAAGTCTCTTAGAATGTGCACCTCGTTATATACCGGGACAATGATTGTCATAGAATCTAGCTGTGTGGCTACCGTAAGGGTGCTGGGGTCAGAAGGAGCGATATCAGGTTGGGGACCTAAAGGAGGTGGAGAGGGCCATTTGTAAAGCAGTACTTTCAAGAGATCGCAATAGGAGGACTCAGAGAGCGGCGAACCACTAAGATCGATGTAGAACTTGCTCTTAAGCCAAGAAGGGCTTGCACTAGCCCATTCTCCCGATCGAAGAATCGGCACAAACTTCCTTTGATTTCGGTTCGTGAGTACTTCACCTGTCATAATATCACCTTCGTATCCCACACCTCCAAGCCGAGCGTCGGACTTTAGCCGGTAGTTTGGGGTGCAGATGATCAATACGAAGTTGCTTTCTCTGACAGCTTTTTCCATGAATTCCGGGAGTTGATCACCGGGAACTGCATGCCACTGGTCAAGCGTAACATCTACACCATCACTCCGAAGCCGCGTTGCCAGGTGGCGTACCCAAGACTTATGCGCCTCATCATCCCATGAATATGACACGAATACTTTGGACGCTATCGTCATATAATTGCTCCTTTATCCATGGCCCGATATATATCTCCGTAGCCAACAATATTCTTAACTGGTTTCTCGTTATCTTACATAAAGCCGAACAGTTTGACAAGAATATGCCATCTATGTTTTCCCCTTGCCATCCCCCAGTTTTAGCCTGATCTAAATACGAAGAGGATAATATCGAGAAAATACTTGACATAGCATCGCAGTATGCGTATGGTCATGACATTTTTTGTTCATTGGATTCGGGGGGTGGTACCGGCACCTCTGGCATACTCCATCCGAACAAAGGGAACGTCCTAATCACAAGGTTTGGAGTAAGCATTCTTAGCCCGGAGGAATGGGTCACTAAAATTGAGAATCAGACATAACAATCAAAAGAAACCGACGGAAGCTTCAATGAGGCTTATTGCGTATTGCATTGAAGAGTTTCGCTGCAGCGACATATACGAATCCCTCAAGGCTTAAGATTCCAGACGAACTAAAAGCGTGAGTGTGCTGATTTATTATTTTTTGTAGGATACGCACGAGCTGTTTCGCATCTTCATTGGTAAATGGAAAGTCAACATCAATTTGTTCCGGCTTGTCAAAATAATCTTTGTCGTAATGCGCGAAGAACTTATTTCTCCTTTTCCTTAGCCTCTCGGTGATCGCGTGAACCGACTCAAGCAATCTGCGCTGCTCTTGAATGTTATTCTCTGTTAAGGGCTCCCTCGCCCAGAAAATATTTTCCAGATTCTTCTCCGTAAAATCAATAAAATGAAATATATTTCTATCAGCTTTTTTGTCGAAGAGGCGATAAAGTGAAAAAGTAATATCATAATGAAAGCCTGACTGAACGTACCACATTAGTGGTTCTAAATCGTCAAGCTTAGGCTCGATCTTGTATATACGTTCGGTGAAATAGTCGAAGACAGCGGTCTTCGGCACTAATTCCACGGAAATTAAGTGGCAAAGGCGTGTCAAATATTTCTTGTATTCGGCAGTCGTAACTTCTCTGTCTGACACCAAAACCTCCTTTCTTTATGTGCACGACTGGAGAAAATGATATAGTGGCCATCCTTTTAATGCGGATTTGTCAAAGTCTTCGTATGTAATACCGATCTCGTTTTGTATTGTTACTGCAACTGTATCATATAGTCCGTACAATGTTTCATTACTGGTATTTTCATCGATATAACAATTCCTAAAAATGTTATTGATGATACCTAAAACTCGAGGTTGAAAGAGTCCGTTCTCGTGAGTGGCTTTTATTTTGCTCAGTGCATCTTGAGATTCTGAAAGCGGATTAGGTTCTGTTATTTGGTCACCCAGCATGCTAAATGATAAACGAGCATGAGTATCCGAAGGAATCCACCATTGCTGATCATAATCTATAAAATCCACATATAAATTTGTATCGCGCGTAAAATAAGTATAATGCGGCAGATCTGGCTCCCCGGAATCATAAGAAGTCGAAGGCCACCATCGTTGAAGTTCAGTACGAAACACTTCTTTGGCATGTGCCATATCTCTGATGTCATCACGAAAAACTTGATTATATGCATATTTTTCCACATGCCTGTAGAAAGCCTTGCAAAGTCGTCTTAGAAGTCCTGTATGACGATTAAAATCTAATCGACATGCCTCCAGTAAGATGTATGACTTTGCTAATTCTTCATCCGCCGTTGCTATAAGAAAAAAAGCTCTAGAAAAGCGCTCAGAGTCAAATAAAACTTGTGCATCATCTAGCAGGTGTTCCGCATTCTCTACAATAGCGGCTAAGCCATTTGAAATTTCGGAGAAGGTGCTTGATCCACTTCTTCCAGAGAAAAGATTATCATATAGTAGCCTGGTAGGATCAGGTGGCTGCGGCATTATCAGTCTCTTTTAATTTGATGTATGCCATCAGATAGATATTCCCTCCGATATTGTTAAAATCTATATCTTAAGTCCAATAAATGTCAATGAAGATTGACGAAATACCCAACAAAACTTTGGGACGTTAACGGGAACATAGGGAATTGTCAAACAAACTGAGAATTTCTAAAACTTCTCACACACAAGCATTCAGTCCTCATCGAGCAAGAATTAGAATACGTGAATGCTATGGAATCATATAAAGGCTTTGGATTATGGTGGAATGCAGTCCGGCGGTGACAGTCCGGCGTAACGCAACTTCCCTTGCCAATCCCGAAACTGCCTGCCTACCATCGACTGTAATCGCCACTGACTGCCGCATCGATGTGGTGATTCACCCTTTCGGTGTTTACGTCGGATTACAGAAAAATCAATACTCTCGTGTTCATGTATAGAAAAGAGGCAGACACTGCGAAAGAAAAAGTAATAAGCATCCGGTTCACGAAGGATAAATACTACCATCCCGATGAGATTGCGATCAACAAAAGCACGACTTGCAGATATGGAAAAAGATATTAATCAGGTCGGGACTCTGTTTCTTTTCTCTCGGGATGCACCATTCTGTATCCTTTTTTGTTTGTTACCTTTGCATGTTGATTGAGCACATCGCCGCATAACTCTTTAGTTAGTAATACATCATAGTACTCAAGAAGATACGTGACTAGATTATCCTTGTAAAGGGAGCAAAACTCCAAATCCTCTTCGTGAAAGTGTTTTGCTCGCAGACGCCTATTGGCACAGCCACCTCCGCAAATAGGTAGCACTTTGCAGTCCCAACACTCGGTATCTAAATACGGATCGGATCCAACATTGTAAAGTGTGACCAATTCAGAGTTGGAAAGAGGAGCAGCCATAAAAATACTACCAACAACCATGTCCTGTTTCCCGACATCCTCCCAGCACTTATAAAGTTCCCCTTCAGGACCAATGACAAAACTATTGAGGGAGTTGGCAGAACAGATATTGCACACGTTACTAACCGGATAAATTCCTTCACTGGGGGTATCGCTGATATGGCGGTACTGAGCGATTGTAAACTCTTTCCATTCTTTTGCACAAAGATTGCAGTTATTATCGAAATTTCGGCCCCGTGCAGTATCAACAATACCAGCATACACGGAAAGATTTTTACCCTTGAATCGTTCTAGTAGATAAGAGCGCAGACCAAAGAACCCTGATATGTTGTTTTTGTCTATATTGACCCTAATGTTGCAGCTTCCCTCATAAGTAGAGTTCATTAATACATCAATATTACTCATTATCCTTTGGTACGTCGGGTGACCGTTAGCAAGTACCCGGCGGGTATCATGCAAATTTTCTGGGCCATCAAGCGTTATTTGTATCGCTTTGATATTAAGGTCATTGAGCTGGCTGATTTTTTCGCTATTCAGCAAATAAGCGTTGGTAACTAAGCCAGCCTCTTCAAATGCGATATCTAATTCCTTTATTCTCCGTGTAATGTTTTGGATTACCCCGAAGGCCAATGTGGGTTCCCCTCCATACCACGTTACTGACAATCGGCTTATATTTCTGAAATTTTTAATAAATGAAATTAGTTGATTGACAGTTTCAGCATGCATCACGGTTGCGCTTTGTTGGGTATGCTCGAAACAGTATGGGCAGCGAAAGTTACATCTAAAGGTTGGACATATGGACAGGTTCAGATGTGAATTGTCAAGACTGAGGAGATTACGTCGATAATGCCTTGTCATTAAGTCCTTTTTCTCTTCTCCTTCTTTGACCAGTATTTTTTGCTCTTGCAATAAAACCTGAAATTGATGATCGATAGCAGGGCTCGACATTTGTGGGTTGTTTCTAAGTTCTTCTAAAAAAAGAAAGTGAGTTTTATCGATCTCAAAAAAAGTATTTGAAAGAGCATTATAAAGGAAATAGCCGAAACGCTCCGAATGAAAAAGTGTATTGTATTTTGACCAGTGAAGCATAGCAACCCCACCCTCCCACTGTACGCATGAAGGGAGGGTTATAGGTGGCTTTTTTCTACTGCATTATGGGTGCACATTTTGTGTGACATGGTCCCCCAGCTTGCCAGGTAAGTGGCAAACTACCTTTCTGAACCTCTACTTTTGTGAAAACTGTCTGTAGTGCCTTGATGTCTTCAATTGTGCAATCGAATCCCTCAGCGCTCCATTTGGCCATCCTCTCATTTGGACATCCAGATGCCAAGATGCTGTCGTGAAATGTTTTGTCGGATTTCATTCTTTCGATTAATGCCGTAGCTTGTACGAGTGACATAATTTCCTCCTTTGTTTTTGGATATCCAGCGTATTAATGAACTCAGACACCAATAATAACATATACTATTTTGAAGTTTTTGAAAAGAGCGCGTTTGAGGTCTGGCTATGGGGAAAAAACTGATTGTTGAACTATCGTCTATTAACAGTTTATCCCTTGGGCTTCAAGAACCGCCGCTTCCACAGCACTGATTGGATGATTCATCCTTTCGGCGATTACGTCCGATTTCCGAAAAACAGCCGCTTCCTAGCATTCATGCCTGGTAAAAAGGAGGCAGATGATGCGAACAAAAGTAATCAGTATCAGACTGACAGAGGATGAATATGAGCGTCTCGATGAAATAGCCATAACTCGGAGGATGACGATTGCGGACACGGTAAGAGAACTTATAAGTCAGGGAGTGCCGGAAAGAGAAGTGATTGACGGACTGCGGCAGATAAAGGAGGTCGTGCAGGAATTGAGAGATATGGGGCTGGATAGGGGGCTCAGGAAAAACCTGTATTATGCCGTCAGGAGTGGTGTGGCTATTGAGGAGATGTTCAGGAGATTGCTGGGAGTGTCAGAGCAGGAATTGTCGGAATATATTGAGACAGTCGATAAGAAGGTGAAAGAACAGGCCGGGGAATAGACATAGTACTGGCACCTCATCGGAACAACAGCAGTATACCGACAGGATGATTCACCCCCTCGGAGTAGAAAGAATACCATCGACAGAAAGAATACCATTGCATTGACAGGGTGAAAGAGTGTTAGTATTATTCTAACTATCCTGAGGGAATGAGAAATTTATGGTAATGATAGTGGTAGTTGCTAATTGTTTCTAAGGAGGCTTCTTTTGCGGCGTTTGACAGGGGAGACCAGATAATGGGACCAATATTAGGTCTACTCGAATGATTTTCCACTTTGCTGTTAAGCATTCACCTCCCCAGTGGCACAACAATATCTGTGGCTGACTTTTAAAATGTATTAACAACGATTATTGACGCTTAGGTGCGATTGTAATCGGCTCAGCTATAAGTGACCATGTTCCCCTATCGTCGATGCCGCAGATAGCTGTTTCGGTGGCAATAAGGCTTGTAGGACTTGTTGGATACGACTGTTTTAAAAAAGCAAATATCGCTTCAACTTTTTTCTCAGAATAATCCTTGTAGGCAAGCGTCAAATGATAATCAGTTGTCTGAAGAATATTATCATTTCCTATTCCCGAACGTAAAAGTGTATTGATGAGTTCTGCTGAAAGGCTTTTAAGTTTATCAGGGTTCTTCACCCTGTGCCAGATTGAGTTTCCATTTGGAGATATTTCAGGTGGCTCAAGGGTCACGTCATGTAGCATGTTTCTGACGACAAGCGACGACTTGTGATTCTCCGAAAGTGGGGCAAGTGATTGCCATTTTATTAACGTAATATGAGGCGGCAGCTGAAGAGTTGACCGACCCCCGAACTTTTCAGCGATAAGAAGTTGAAACTGCTCAATTCTTTTCTTTCCGTTGTTGTCTTGAAATAGGAGTATTACAGAGTGGGCATTCATGTTTTTATTGTGTGATGGACAGGTAGTTAGTTAATTGCTTGTAGCTAACTTCATCAGTCACCATAGAGAATTTTATTTTAGATAAAGTTTTCAAGCCCCAAAAGTCAGTTTTGCATTTGTGTCTGTTGTATTCGTCCCAAAAGTTGAAAAAAGCCTTTTCGTTTATTCCTGTTGCAGAAACGCTGACTTTATGAAATAAACTAGTGGAACCCGATTGTAGCGACTCGGGCTTAAGTACCGAAGTCAACAAGTATTGACGTAGCATCTCTACTCTATTTTCCTGCGATAGAAACTTTACGAGAGCTCTCATGAATGTTGGACTATTTCTCATTATTCTGCCATGGACAGCACTCATTAGTTTGTCGGGGCTTAAGCCCACTTCATGACTATACAATTTATATTGCTCAGACCAGAAAAGCATTGGCGCGTCAAGTGCGGTACCTTTATGCATTATTTTTCGAAAGGTCAACGCAAATTTGTCTGAATAATAACCACCGTATTTCAATGTATAAACGTCATCGTGGTAGACTTTCTCTGAAATCAAATAAAGATTTGTCGCCCTCTTAGTATTATTCAAAGTGACATCGAAATTAACGCACACAGCATTGTTGAACTCAGAGCTTATTGCGATGGCGTCGATATCTCTGCCAACTGTAATATCTGACGCAGAAGAACCATACAGCCAAAGAGAAAAATGCCCAGCTGAGATGTATTCACGGCTTTTGTTGATTATTTGTTTTATCATAAACTTCTTTTTTACCTATATGCTGTTTGAACAAGCCACTTTCCCCGGCGTAATAAGCAATGGAGCATAAGGAAATCACGATCGATATTACTAACAACCATAACCCTATTGAAAATTTTTTCAGTGATGTAAAAAAGATAGGGGCAGTAACGTTATCAGGCGTGATAATGTCTGACGATTTGGTCATTCTCGCCTCCACGGTCTTGTTAACTAGTAAAATAAGATCATAAATGATCGAAGGATAAGAGGGATTGTTCTCGTTAATCATGGGGCTTTGCTTTAATCTTATTCGTTCTTTATCATTAAATACGATTGTCTGATACGATTTCTTGAAAAAATCCTGCCACAGAAAGTCAGTTGTTCCTCCTGCACCCGGCAGCAAGTAAATCGGTTTTTTGAGCCATTCACAAAGCATAGAGAGCCGCAACAATCCAAATTCGCCGCCGACACCGACGACAATATCGACTAAATCTAACAGTTCCTTGTAGAACTCGATACGATAAGCGGTAGAGGCGCTATGTGTAATATGAGGGAGTGTCACTTTTCTGGTCGTTGTAACTCCGGGCTCTTTGAAAACCACTAACGAATGCTTGCTAAGTTTACCGCCAATGTTACAATGCTCCTCTAAAGCGGCTAGGACAAGACAATCAATTGGAATTCTGGCGTCATTCTCTTGAATGACACTTCTGACAACAAAACCAACATCATTTTCTGCAAGATGTTTCACAAGTGACATGAAATTATTCTTTATTAATTCCAAGTCAGCAGAGTGTGCATCTAGACTACCTACAAAGATTACTTTCATTTAAGTGGACTCATGATGTCAAATTTCTCTCACTGTACAACAGTATATATTATTTCCGATGTTTTGGGAAGTCGTTTATGGAGGGTTTTGGAAGGTGGGTTGCTAAGGAAACGGTAAGCCGTTCACTAGGTCTATATGCTGAGCTGTAAACGATAGTCGTTCGGGTTCGCGCAAGTAGATCGAGTATGATTTTTACGGTTTACCGTTACGGCTGTACCCGCCACAACGGACACCCACCAATCCCCGCCCCTAAAACTCCTCTCCCAAACGCATTCACCTCCCCAGTAGCAGACAATATTAATCATGGAGAATGCGATATGGAATCATACAAAGGATTCGGACTGTGGTGGAATGCAGTCAGACTTAATGCCAAAATGCACCTGTACACGATGTTATTGCTCGTGATGCTTCATATGTTTTCATTCTTATTTATGTCCCTGGTTGTATACAGGACAGAAACAAACATTTCCTTTCAATATCTCTTCGCCCAGCTCGTCCCCGACAGTTACGAGATGTCGATAGTTTCAGAATCTGGTGCCCAATATCGCATGACCGCAGGCAAAGTGCTTGAAGTGGTTGGTCCCTATGCAGATGAATATTGCCGCAGGATGAAGCGGATTTTGCTTCTGTGCGGCGTGGTATATCTTTTCTATCCCCTTGCGATTGAAATATTCAAATATCGGGCGGTTAGGCAGAGGAGGCGGAAATATGAACGGGGAGCCAGCCTGATCACTGCACGGGAAGTAATGAAACAAATCGGAAAAGACAAAGAGAAAGCAGACCTGCCGTTCGGAGAAGTCAGGTTGCCGGTATCGGCAGAGCCAAAGCATGCGTTTATTGCCGGACGGCCCGGGGTCGGTAAGACCGTATTCCTTTCGCAAGTGCTGGAGAGGCTTAAGGAGCGCGGTGAACGTGGCATCGTGTATGACTTCAAAGGTGACTATGTAAGCCGGTTCTATAATCCGGATACTGACATCTTATTCAACCCTCTGGACCTGCGCTGCCTTGGGTGGAGTATTTTCAATGAAATAACCACTGCTATGGACATTGATGCCATTGCCCATAGCCTGATACCGGAGGCTACAGCCGGAGATCCTTTTTGGAACGACGCAGCCCGGGATGTCTTTGCCGGTATTCTGCACTACTTATATCAAGGGGGAGCCAAAACCAATGCCGACATCTGGAAAGAAATCACGGCCCCTGGCGTAGAGATAGCCGAAAGGATGAATCATACTGTCGGGGGACAAAGAGGATGCCGGTATATAGAGGATCCCACCAGCAAGCAGGCACTGTCGATATTTTCCGTTCTTATGCAGTTCACTAAAAGTTTTGAATATATGGCCCAGGTGGATGGATCCTTTGGCATTGGTGATTGGCTTCAGAGTGGCAAAGGGTGGATATTCGTTACCAACTACGCTGATGTGCAGGACACCTTAAAGCCTATACTATCATTGTTTATTGACCTCATCGGCAGAAGGCTACTGTCGATGAAAGATGACTACCACCGGCGGATATTCTTTTTCCTCGATGAACTCGGTACCTTGCAGAAGCTTTCCACTATAGTCCGACTCTTAACCTTATCCCGCTCCAAGGGCGGTTCCTGTTGGCTCGGCATACAGGACATCGGGCAGATGGATAAGATTTATTCAGAGCAGCTACGGCAGGCGATAGTGAATGCCTGTGGCAACAGTGTTACATTTTCGGTAGCCGACCCGACTACCGCTGATTTTCTCTCCAAAAAAATCGGTGAGACGGAGTATTGGGAACTGGAGGAAACATATTCAGACGGAGTAGCCAACACGAAGGATGGTTATTCTCAGACCAAGAGGAGAAAAACAGAGAAGCTCATCCTGCCATCGGACATTATGAGCCTCAGAGACTTGGAATGCCTGGTAAAGATAGCCAATTATGACATCACTCGAACAAGGCTCAACTATAAACCATATCAGGACAGTCATGAACCGTTTGTGCTCAAGCCTGATTTCCTCATGGAAAACATCGTTAAGCAGCAGGTGACGATACAAAAAGAGGTGAATCACCTGCAGGGCTCAAAGAAGAAGCCGGGGCCGGGCAGTAAGGGGCGTGTTGATTACGGCAAGGATGAGATGCCTGATAAGGGGGAAATCGGTTGGTAGGTGTTTTCCCGATGTGGCTGGACCCGACATAACGGTATTTTTTATCTGCAGTGGCAACAATTAGCTTGGCTTCCTCTGCGATTGTATGGCGTCATAGGACTGTGAGAAGAAAAAAATAAAAAATATTGCAGTACATGCCGATTTAACTTGGCTTCCCCTGGAATGTACTGTATCGTAGGGCACGTCAGAATAATTAGGGAGGATTTAATTATGAAACATGAAGCAGAAACAAAGAAAAACAACGAGCCGGAGGAGATTAAACCCCTCCAAAACAAAGGCTTGACTGATCTGGATGAAGTGGTCTATGGTCCTGTACGAAGCAAGGGAAACAGGGCTTTGACAGAGGACAGCCTTGAAGCGATTCAGCATATTTTAGGAATTGTAAACGGAGGCTTGGAAATGGCGGGATCCATAAGGGCAAAGGGCAGGTGTCCCAAATGTGACGGGCTCTTTATGCTCATCGGACGGAACGGATATATTTGCCCCCGGCACAAAACCGTCCCCAAACACTTCTACATTGATTTAACCTGGAAAGGTGAGCGGCAGCGGTTCTTTAGTGATAAGGATGGGCAGCCGCTCGATACCTTCCAGAGAGCGTATAACCTTCTTTCCAGCATGGAAGGTAAGATTGAAAATAATACCTTCGACCCTACGGACTATGTGAAAGTCGAACTGGTAAAATTTTATTTCTCAACCAGAATAAAAGATTGGATAGAGGGCAAAGAGCGGGAGAACCTGGCTCCCAGTACCTTAAAAGTTTACAATACTTATATCAGGAACTACTTCAAGAAGTATTTTGGAGACAAAGACATCAGAAACATTCGCTCTTATGACATCCGGCAGTTTTACCTTTCTTTGGACAGGGCTCTTAGCCCCAAATACCAAAAGAGTATTATGGACTGCCTGGAGAACTTCTTTAACGACATGGTGGAATTTGAGTTTATCAAGCCAAAGCCACAGGGCTTCCCAACAATCTCAATCCTAAAATCTCCTCCAAAGTGGACTGACAGGGAAACCCAGGACAAAATACTTTCATTTATCCCTGGGGCTGACAGACCAATATTCACATTCCTGACACGGCAGGGTATACGCCCTGGAGAAGCGCGGTCACTGAAAGTGAAAGACTTTGATTTTGAAAGAGGCATCATAACCGTTGCCAGGACATTTTCCGACCGGATAATCAGAGAATGTCCAAAGCCCAGAATGGTGAAGCCTCGTATGATAAATCCTGAACTGATACCCATGTTAAGAATGCTGTGTGCAGACAAACTCCCCGAGGCGTATGTTTTCCTGAATCCCCGGACCGGCAGACCATACACCATTAAGCCGGTAAATAATATGTGGAATGAAGCTTGTAAAGAAGCGAAGGTTCAGATTCAACTGAAGAACGGCACAAGGCATTCCGTGGCATCGCAGGCAGCTACAGCCGGGGTGCCGATACAGGCGATTCAGGGAGTGCTTGGGCATACCGACATCCGAACGACCATGGAAAACTATGCCTGCACCGACCTTACCGCACAGATGGTTGTATTCGCCGCCCTTGGTTCAAAGGATACAGAAGCCAAGGTGGTAGATATAGCCTGCCGTAAGTCTTAAACTACAATAAGAAAATGCTTTCAACCCGGCTTTTGCTATAATATTGCCATCCGTTTGGAAAAGTGGACATTATGAAAACAAATTGTGAACAAACTTATCCTCAGAAGCCCTGCAATATCAACAAAAGAAGATTAATAAAAACCCAAAAAGGCGAAAAACGATATTTTATTGTTGAAGATGAAATAATAAAACATCAGTCGAACGGTCGTCATAAGTTAATAGTATTTCAGAAAATGTTTAACGAGACTCAGAAGAGGCATGAATTTAGATTTGGCTATTACATGATAGCCATAAAGGGCAAGCCTAAAGGTAGGTGGGTCTGGGGTCAATACTGTCTGTTCATACCAAAGAGGGATTTATTGTATATCATAAAAGAGGCTGAAAGAAGAAACTGGTTTTAATGAATAACTTAAGACGCAATCTCTAAAAAGTGAGATAGGTGAATGAGAGCCAATTCTGATCTTATTATTCATATGTTGCGCAATGATAAGCAGGATATATCACGATCAATTATTTCCAACTTGGTAGCCGCCAAGGAAGCTTATTTCTGTATTGCATTCTTAAGGGATAGTGGCCTTTCTCTATTAAAGGATCAAATCCTAAAGGCGGCGAAGCGCGATTGTTCTCTAACCTTCTACGTGGGTACTGATTTTTACCAGACTGAACCTGTTGCTCTAAGATATCTTTTTGAACTTACCAAAAAGAATCAGAAAATTAAATTGTTTTTATTATCTCGACAAGCAATTACATTTCATCCGAAAATATATCTGTTGCTTGGTCGAAATGAGGCGACCGCAATTATAGGATCGTCAAATCTAACAAGAGGCGGATTAATCGATAATATTGAAGCGTCTACTTGTATTAAGACCTCCTGCAACGATGATTTCATAATACAGATAAGAGATTTCTTTCACTCTATCGAGGAAAGTAAGAGGTCTAAACCAGCTGATCCTGTCGAGATAAGTAAATATGAACGAGAATTTGTTACTTACAGAAACCATATCAAACGAGCAGAAAAAGAAGCAGCGGCTGAGATAGCAGATCTTTTTAATGGCCTAAATGCTGCAATGCTTCGGAAGTATAGAGAAGAGTACCTATCGGACGAACAACAGCAATCTGTATGGACGCAACGAAAATCTGATTATAAAAAAGCTCGGGATGTATTAGACAATCTTGATTTTAAGCATATTGATTCTAAGAAGGCTTTTCTTGATGAATATGAAAAACTTGTTGGTAAAGCCGGGCAAAGAGGCCTGAGGTGGACCCCATTGGTTGGACAGTTTGCCGGCTGATTTAAGGTGGAAGCCACCGTTC
>Ga0181533_1001611_pt1 | contig 28647 bp, 38 predicted proteins | sample PEATcosm2014_Bin_45_FD_119772 | JGI IMG/M metagenome (GOLD analysis project Ga0181533, IMG submission 119772) | Peatland microbial communities from MTU Mesocosm Facility, Houghton, MI, USA - PEATcosm2014_Bin11_60_metaG | ecosystem: Environmental > Terrestrial > Soil > Wetlands > Peat | place...
CTGGGAATGGACTTTACGCAGGAAATCGAACTCAGCCTTCATGTCGATGAGCACAGCAGCCATCTTGTTATAGGAGAGGCACGACAGCCTATTGTCCAATCTCTCTTTCTGGATAGCCAACATAGTGTTCCAGACAAAGCGGTTGCAGCCGGCAGTCTTCGAACAGTCATTATCTTCGAATCTGTCGGTCTTAAGCCTGTATTTGAAACCCTTGCGTATCACCATATGTATCTTTATAGACAATTCCCCAAAAATGTAAAGCGATTACTAATCTCTCGCCGACAGAAAAATAGCAACGGACATGGCTTATATCCCGGCATGAATGCCGAGGTTTTACGCCACTACCTGATAAACTATTTTCCGCATAATACTACCTCCAAATAAAATTGTATCCCCTCCGAATCACGCTTTTTAATCGACTGTCACTACCACAGCAAGTTCGGCGTTTACTGACAATCCTCCACCCTCGGAATTAATCGCAGGTTTCTTCGTACTGAATCCAGGCAAAATAGCTACCTCGCCACGTTTCACGCGAAAGTCAAATGATTGATCCGTATTGGCTGTCTCCGGGGCTTGCATCACAACCCCCTCCCCCGCCTCATTACACGTGGCGCTCCTCATTGCCAGGACCTCAAATAATTGCGCATTCAGCGTGCCAGTCAGTATGGCTTTCCGCACTCTCACATCGTATAGGTATATACTAAGTCCGGGCGCAATCACGGCATCGGTTGTTTCTACTGTTTCCACCGATTGGGATGTGGGCGCAACGCACGAGCTTTTGTATGATATCTTTCTATGTGTGCTAAATAAAGACGACATATGATCTACAGCGGGAGTCATGAGTTGTTCAATTATACTGACGTCGCCATAAGGGCCAAGCGCAGTCATCAAAACTCCAAGTTTCTCGGCAGCGCCGACAACTCTTTTATCAGCGCGGGAGACTACATGTCCGTCATGAACCTGTCGTTTCACCATCTCCCAATCAATCTTCTTGTCTCCAGAAATATCTACCCTGACAACATATATGTTAAGCCAAAGATTCGCCCGTTTGCTCACTGAAGCGTGGGGAGAGGCAAAAACTATTGACCCAAAACAAATCAGTGCGATAAGTTGAATAGATAAGGCAAGGCATTTCCTCATTAATTACGTCCTCCCATTATATTTTGGTGTTTTTTTTGCTTACTCCTTTTTTCCGCTGGGCAGTGACTTTGTCACCACCAGCACCCCAATCACGGGGCCAGGACCTCCACCTGAACCTCAGGGCCCGCCGCCGCTTGATCACCACCAGTTCCTGGATATGGGGAGCCAGGACCACCACCAGCGCTGGCAGCTAAGGCGGGCACTTCAGATGAAACTGTTAACATTGCCAACAATGTCCCCAGCCCTATCAAAAATATTCCCAAAACCTTCTTGATATTCATTAGCCCTCCGCTCGCGATATTAGTTGTTATCATACACTCTGCCACTTGCCTATTTGTAAAGACTTGCAAACTTTTGTCAAGCCGGACACCTGAAATTAGCCAGTAGCAGTACAGTTAGCAATAACGTCGCCGCCCAATTAGTGTCCCCCGCGAAACAGCACCCCGATCCCTATCATGGGAACCGTTTTACCCGTTTTCTGTTTGTCTTTTGGTTGTTTTTATGAGTATGTAAGTCATAGTTATAGCTGTAACAAAGCAAAGCAATGCCTCTATTGTATATGCCCACCTATTGTCAGAAAGCATCTGAAATAAGTGCCCGGTGGAAAGCTCCTGGCTATACGGTTCATTGTCAGAACCACCGATAGACATCCAGGTTATTATCCATGCTGTCCCGGAAGAGATGGAAGTTATAGCGAACAAGATGTTAATAGCCCAGACTAAAGAACAGCTGATGGAGACTGCTATACCCATTATCTGCATCTTATTATTAGCATTCCTTATTATTGGTTCACATCCTTTTATGATAAATGCTATAGAAAATGCGATTCCTACCGCAATTAACAATCCTGCCATATTGTTCAGCCTCCTTTCGCCTATCCTTTTTTAAGTTCCCGCGACCGACCTGCACCTTGCTTCTGCTCTACAAAGCCAACTATTTCCCTTATAGACCACGATATATTTTCATATACGTCCTTACCGCTTGGGTTCTGCTTAGACTGATCATCAATCTTTGTTCCAATTCCTACTGTCCTCCCGTCAACAGATAGACAAAAGGAGATAAGACCAGCTCCGATTGGCTCAACCCCTACATTTGGCATTTTAATTTCACTCCCATTAGTAAATCTTACTGTCGCATCCATATAGGGGTAATCTCCCTGATCGTGATTATGACTACGCTCAAAAAAGATTTTTGCAATGCCCAATCTCTTGAGGTCTTGCATCCATTCTATTCTCGCGGCAGCACTGAGGACAGGTTGGTAATTCTCGGCAGATAAGCCAGCCGGGATTTTTTTATCTACATCTTCCACTTTGGGCATCTCCCCGGAAAGAGTAAAAGGACGCATGAAGTAATTCGTGAAATCATAGGCCAGATAGAGCATCAAACATATCAGCACCAGAGGAAGCGAGAGCAAGAGGAATCGAATAATCTTAGTCCCCTCAGTTAATTGGGGGTTCACAGTATTTCCTGAGACCGTAGTATTCTGGTTATCTGCAAAAGAAGAAGAATTTGTCATTTTACACCTCCATCCTCTGGATAATCCCGAACACACAAGTCCCCGTTATCCGGGGATATGGCGGGATGACGTTTGAACAGCGTCACCAGTATTCCGTATTTCTCAGGGACATTGGAGCAAACGTAATAATCGTCGCCTTTTGTGATTGCTGTAATATGGTGCTTACTACTATAAAGTTGATCTCTGATCACACGCCCAATGCCACCACTATCCATAAGATTTTGAAGCGTTGGCCATCTTTTGTGACGGGCGTAGTAAGGCTCAGCCATTTCAGCGATAAACATCATTGTGCCCACTGACTGAATGGCTGCATCACGTGAAGCATCCGCGATAGCATTTCTCTTTATTATTTCGTTACGGATTATGAGCACAGCGCAGGTGATTACCATAATTGCTGTTATGAGAGATATAAGAACATTTCTCCTTATGTATCCCTGGGAATTTATCATAGACCCTCCTGTTTATATCTGTTGCCCCTATTATGTTAAGTTCAATGGGCTGTCAGAATCCAGCTATTACAATCCTAAAAAAAGACATCCTTTTTTTGGTCAATTACGACCTCAACTTCTTGACCGGCTGGCGTTCCTTCCCGACCAAAACCAAATACAACCCCTTTGCCGTCCTTTATAAGGACGAAGCCTTGTATATCATACTTTGTTTCCCTTCCCTTTGTGTCAGTGCAATCCATTTTCTGTAGATCAAGGGCAATTGTTCCGTCTGCCTTAAAAACAGCTTTTGAAGTTATAAGGCAGTGAGGAGCCATGCTTTCAATTATTACAGGATCGCTATCATAGGTTATTTTTGACAGGGCCGGGATGTTTGTACGCGTTACTCCTGACAGGGTTTCTCGTTTTGAGGTATAACGTGGATGTATGTATTGATAATACTCTAATTTAGAGCTGCTTATTGGCTTGAACATAAATATCTCTTTAGATGCTGATGCTGGCAAAGGTTTCATCGCTATTGTTGTTTCAACAATAGCGCATATTTTGTTCTCTTTGCACGCATCGACCGTTACCTGAGATATGCCGATATGAGGTATGGGACCCCTTTTGCAAGTATCCTTGAAATTATTCTCCCAATAATCCTTCCACACATATTCGCTCGTCGCAAGAACCCTGGAAGTCAACATGTCATTCGGAACCGATATGTAACGCCTCATATTCTTGAGCATTTCAGGATTACAAGGGTTTATTTCTTCCCCCTTGAACTGAAAATTTTGATCCCCTTGATCATGGAGCGATATAAATGTACGGATAGCAAGTTCCTGCTTCTCAGAAAGGTTCATGCTGATGCTATTTGGGGAATCCATAGCAAATGAAGCCGGCACATTGAATAAAATCAGCATTAATAAAATTACAAACCAAGTACCAAGTGAAACCGTTCTCATGGAATACCCCCTTAGAATTGTTTGCTTTATAGCTATTAAGTAAAAGTATCGAAGAACAACCTGTTTGCGCGAACTCCGTCGCCCCATCCTTAAAATCCTTATGTGCTGTTTTCTCTGCACTCCAGATATCTTTCCTATTAAGTCCTCTGTATCTTTTATAGGCATCTTCCAAATCTTCAGCGTAAATTTGATTTGATGCTTCCTGTTTATAAGGAATTTCGACTTTTTGTCAAGCTGGGTTTCAAATATTATTATTATTATTGTTGTTGTTATACTGCCCTCCCCTTTTCCAGCGTACTTTTGCTTAACAAGGGACTTGACATCTTCAAGCATGTGCCCATTCCCGCGTATCTTTATGTCCTCTGTCCTCTTTTTTGGTGTAATCCCTCATCAATTTGGCTGAATAGTTTACGTTTTTTGCGGTCAAACAAGAACAGACAAATACTGCTGAGTCCTCCGGTGACAGCCATATTCAAAAAGCCGGCAAGGTACCCGGAGTCAGTGTGCGAACTAAACACCATTGTTGTTACAACGACGGCAACCCATAGCATCCCCACTGCAAATATGAGGTCTTTCAGTGCTTTAATTTCATCAAAATATGGTTTTGATAACAGATCATATGCAATACGGTTACGGACAACAATGTAGGCAACAATAAAAGCCGCGATACAAATAATATCGACAATAGCATAAACCATATTCGCAATGGTGTCTTTGGGAGATTGTCCCCTCATTTGGAACGCAAAAGCAGCCATTATTACACTCAGAACGATCAATATTGCAGCCACGATTAATAATGAATGCCTCCGTCTCTGCCATTTCGATTCGAGTACGCGATTATCTCTATATCTTTCGCGTAGTAACGTGACTACGTCAACGCCCGGGCCAGTTGCTTCGTTCATGCTTGCCTCCTTATTAATTCTGTACGTTGCGCCCTGGTAAGGAACCCAATTAGCCCGTCACGCTGTAGCGTCTTTTCTTTTTGAAGAGTCTGAGCCAATTCGTCAAGGATATCACGGTTAATATTCAGGTACTCACGTACCTTTGCCATCTGACCGTCCTTCATGCGGGTTAAAGACCGTGCGTTGGTTTCTGATTCATGAGGATTTTGCGGGTCCGCAAAGAAGGGTTCAGCGCCTGTGATTAACAAAAATTGACGCGCGTATCCTTCCCAGTTCGTAAAGTCACGACCGGAGCCTGAGTATCTCTCCCCAAACAATACATACTCCGCCGCATTGCCACCCAAGCTCAACATCATATTCCACTCCAGCATTGAGGTGGACTGAAGAAGCGCATCGCTTAGGAGTATCCGCCCCAAGCTCGACAAGTCGGGGACTATGGATGCAGTGATATCGGGGATATTCTCATATACGCCTGCCAATAGCAATGCATGTCCGGACTCATGCACTGCGATGATTCTCCCGTCTAGTTCGGATAGATAGCCTGGGGACTTTTGAAAGCCCGCAGAGGCCGCAACCACTTCCGTGCGTCCGAAACTTATAGGGGTAATACGTACTGCGAAAAAGAAAAGTGCTATTGCGGACACAACGCCTATTGTTCCGTTGGGGTTAGCGTATGCCCATGCAAGGAGACCATCTCCACTCTGACCGAGTAAATATTCTATAACTGCCATCACGAGGACCAAACAGGCTGCGCTTCGGAAAGCCCTCTGTATCGTCTCAGTCCGCTGGTCAATCATATACTGCAGTACTAGCCATACAACCAATACAAGCATAGACATTATGGGAACCCAGTTGGCGATCACATTGTACGCCGTTAAAATAATGAGCGTTTTCGGATGCATGTGTAGTTGTGCCTTAAAAAACAAAAAAGCTAGCATGTACAAAGATATGCCGACCAACCATTCGCGAAATTGCGATAACTCCTCTGCCGTTAATCTATTGACGACACCGCGAAGTTTTTGAGGAGTAAATTTTTGTATTATCCCGTATTTGCGGTCAAGCCACATGGTAGCTGCTGCCACCGCCGCCATAATGCTGAAATTAAGGATAGTTGCACAGAAGCTCACAGACCCCTGGAGAATTACTTGGCCAGAAACAGAAGCAACGAAAAGTCCTATAGCCATCAACTGCATTGATTTGCTGAGCATTTTGTCGAGGATATTCATAAGTCTCCTTTTATAATGTATTCTATTACTCTATAACCTGTTTGCCGCATACAACGTTTGGGAACGACACATCCAATAATGGGCGCTTCTGGTCCTCATCGTAACCAATTGAAATGCTCGGTCGTGTTGCAATATGAGCGTCCCGATCTTCCAGCCCGGTAGCTAAAGGCGGGATATAGACAAGCTGTAGTGCGTTACGCAACATTACAAGAGCATTGTTGCCGGGAACCTGATCAAAATTCGCGGGCCATGGGATATCAAGCGTCAGCGTCCCTTTCTTCCCGGTAGATTTGCACATATAAGTCCAGCCTTCGTACTCGGCAGAGTTTCTTTTGAATTGACCAATGCCGAGCTTCACCAAAGGCGTCCTCGTTGGATATCCTGGATATGCCCCTGTGTCAGACTTATAAAGTATAAGCGTTCTCATAGCCCCAATATATTTCCATTCCGACATTCGTACCCAATGTTGCGGAATTGTGAGATACGTCAATTCTCTGTCGTACTGTTTAGAACGATTCGATATTAGGCGGGCTTGGTAAAGACTTGCAAAAAACAAAACCAGTATAATCAATAAGTAAAAGGCATCTCTGTGGTGTTTTACGGTTACAATAACCTCATGAATGCGTGATTCCACGCCTCCGCCCTGTTTCTTCCTAGCAAATATCACTCCCCTCATAAATGCGCCTCCCTTTCATGCTCCAGATCAGCCGCTTGGCTGACTCGCAGATGTACTTATATAATATTACCTGGACATTTATAAGAAAGTGGAAGCGTTTGTCAAGCAGACGACGCATGCAAAATAGACTCCCTTATCTCTTGGATCACATAATTCTTTACTTATCCCACATAGCTACTATACGCAATGTCAGTCCCTTTCCCCCTCCTAAGACTTGTCCCACGCATTTCCTGAGAGATATTTTCTGTTAGGATATGTGTATAGTTTATATCAACTATATCATCCAATATTATCTGACAGGCCAATGGAATTTATCACGGCTTTCATTTCTGGGAACCGAAAGTGGCGAATTCTCTTCTCGATAACTCTTAACCCCTCGATAATATCCTGCAGTTTTCTCCGTCTGCTATCTTTACCAATTATAGTATTTACAGCTTTGACATAATGATCAGCGAGCCTCCTTGATGGGGCACGATTAATCATTGCTAAAATATTGGATGTCGGTATCCCTGGTGGCTGGTCCCAGTCCATGCAAAGTAAAAATATTGCTTCTCGGATCTCTTTATTTAGTGGTTCGATCTTTATGTCTCCTTCATGTCCGCCACTCGTTCTGCTGGTGGTCTCGTTCCCTACAGTCGCAAAAGGGTTGAAGTACATATGGGTTGGAGCCCCGGACAAATTGAATAATTTCCCGGCACAAGTGCCACCGACGTAGATTGGCTTCCTTATATTTTTGTCCGACTTCTTCACGCATATCATCAGGTAATATTCCTTACTCAGGAGATCTCCGCAACAACACCGTTTCACTTGTTTACCAAGAAGATACAGGTGTGCCAACGGGTTTATCCAGTAGTCCCGTACCAGCACCTCTTTAGCCTCGTCTCCTCTACAAAGTCCCACTGACGACCTCCTAGCAACAGTTATTTATTGATTTATTATCGGTATAATGTTACATCTTCTTTAGAGAAACTAACGAATTCCGAGTATGCGGGTTTTGTGATTGATTTTGGTCCCGGTTTCTCAATTTTTGCCAATTTCGACCTCGGATCTTCCCGTATAAAGGCGAGTCCTGGGTGCGCGTGTCACGATGCCGAAGACCTCTACCCCCATCTCCGGATCGTAGGGTGAAAGAGATTGACACCGCTTATGGGTGCCTTCAGTAAACTGTATCTTTGCCCTCAGCCCGCGAAGGAATACCCCCTTCATCACCAGGGTGCTCATTTAAGCTTGCCTTCTCGTTTCATCTTTTTTCCGAGATTTCTGGTCATATCGAAAAAGCCAAGCTGCTCGTATTGTTTTTTCTTATTGTCTATTTTACGGTTGTAATACTCATAGAATACGAGCGAAATCAAGTATATTGCCAAATAGGACGACAAAAGCTGGTTCGCTGTCAAAGAAAGCCCTATTCTGAGGACAAATGTTTCGAGGATTTCGGGATCCATAATATATTGAATTCCTGTTGCTATGAATAGGGCAGATAAAAACAAAACTATCCTGAACAGCCATGTCCCTCGCCTGTTCATCCGAAGGAGGACCCCATCTATCTTTTGATTATTCACTCAATTTTCCTCGTTGCCAATCGCAATGTCTCAGCTATCAGCCGTTCATCACGGTTTTGCTGACGTTTTTTGCTTAATCTTTTTCCAAAAACCTCTGGGAGTTGTTCTTCAAGCAAATCAAAATCGGGGTCATTAAAAACTATCAGTTTTTGGCGTGTAACCCATTGCGCGCCTAAAGTACGTCCTTGATAGAGAGAGTCTTGGTATGGTGTGATCTTAAATTGAACCGTTTTGAAGAGAAATTTTACGTCCACTATGTAGACCGGGATTTTTATCTTTCCGATTTTATAGAAGGCAGTGGTCCTTTTGAGTCCAAGCCAATTCTCTTTATTTATTAGTTCGTAGTCCTTCATCTTCTCTCTCTCCTTTTGTGTCCGCCGGGTATCCAGATTCTGTGATTGATCCGACCTTATAGTTACCTTGTCCCTAATATACGGGTTAATGTTGATATTGACATACAGTAATCCTTTGTGGCCCCGCCTTCCGAGTTCTTAAGCAATCGAACGTTTCCCCTTTATTCGATAAATACACCTGTCACATAAAACAGCGAACCCGGGAAAAGCTGCACATGCAAAGAGAACTGGGATGGCACTCCAGAAAGTGAGTGGTAGCATAAAACCACTGCCAAGGCTTGCCCCGATAGCCGCTCCGCATACCCCGCCAGCAATGGCAGCAGGCCATGTAAATCTTATCACGGCTCCGCCGTTACATCCTAAAAAAGCTCCTGCAATAACTCTAGCTGCGATAGAAAACCCGGGGATCATATATCCGCACATATAATCAACCATCAAACAAGAGACAAAAATATTAACCCATTTGAGTCCGTTCAGCAGTCTTATCATCAAGCCTCCGTCGTTCTTGGCATTAGCCATGTCAATCACAAAATTCGCTTTATCATATCATGAACGCAAGGCCCGATGTCCCCTAAACAATCACAGAATCCGGCCGGCGGCACCCTCCCCAAACTCTCTACTCGGTTGCAAATATCGGGGATTTTTACAATTTGCCTTAAATCACACTCCCTCCACCTTCTGCCCACTCCACCACAGATATATCGACACTTGTGCCTTTTGGGATAAATCGGATATCCGGAGACAAAGAGACAGCATCTACCGGTGAAGTCTTTATTGCAATAGCAGTAATGGTTATCGCTTGCCCTATAATGCTGCAATATGCGAAAGCCGCACCCCCTGTTTGCCCTATTGTATCGCCGCTATCCTTTTTTATGTCCATTTCAATAAGATTTAGCGACTTTCCATCCCCGCATATCCGATCTTGAAAGCCTGAAGAGATAGAACCAGGGCTGACTCTAACGTGCTGTATAGAATCCCGGTAAAGGTAAACATCATCTGAAAAGACCGCATCTATATGCGTCTCTTTAAACTCTTTTGGCAAATCGTGGAATTTGTCGGCGGGCAAATTGTGTTGCTTATTATTGTCCACCATTAACGTGAGAGGATCATTGAGAGAGCCGTCACCGCCACCCAGGCAGAAGGCGTACGTGACTTCATCAAGCTGTGATACATCGCACGATGCGGTGACCGTGCCTGAACTCATAAGAAGGATCACCGAAACTATAAAGAGAAACAGTGCTTTGGCCATAATCAGCCTCCTGTTAAAATTCGCATTGGCCGGTTTTATTTTAATCTACTTTATCAGTTATTTTCAGTCTGTTAGCGACAAGGATACATGCCAGATGTCCTATTAAAGCCGCCGGTATGGAGATAAGAATAGGGGATAGAACAATTCCTGCGACAAGCGCTCCGCCCGGGAGACTATTAGCTTGTTTCCGCCCGAGAACCATAGCTGTAACCAGATATACTACAATAGCCATGACAAAGGCTGCGAGAAAAACATACAAGTGCCTCATTTAGAACCTCCATTCATTATGAGTAAGATATACCTTAGCACGCGTGAGCTATGAACGAAGATACCTTTAAGGCATATACAGTGCCAACCAGAATCGCCCTTCATATCTGGTAATCAATAGTGGTCTGTTTGAAGTCATCCATCCTCTCCTGTATTCTATTTATAAGCCGTAAAAAAATATCGCCGTGGTGAGACACACAATCATAACACTTGTTGCCGTCCAGTAATGCGATCTCTTAATCAGGTCTATAAAGAACATTACGTACAGACCTACAGAAACACATACACAAGCGAATGCAACATCTAACGCATGTGCCCTTGGTTTGTTATCTATTGTATCAAATAGTACGAACGTCGCCCCTGCGAAGCCAAATCCAATAGCAACAAAAACAAATAAATCTGCATGATTCGATAACATAGAGACGATTACGTCAGGATGCGTAATTTGACACATAACAAGCGCAAACAGCGCAAGGCAAAACAGCTTAAGGATGTTCCTTATTATGGGGTCCTTCTTGTCTCGCAAAAAAGACAAAGCAACATTAAATATAATTTCCCTCTTAAAAATACAATCACTCTTCATGAACGCCTCCTTTATGAGCGCAGTGTAGTGTTTACAATAATTGCCGTTATGATCGATATAAGCGCAATTCTATCTTTTGGTATTGTCATAGAGCCCCTTTTGTTGATTCTTGTTTATTTGCCTTCACTAATGTCGGCAGGTGCCGACGTTCCCCATGTACGCCGACCCCAAATAGCACTGCCCCGATAATGTAACTGGCTATTTTCACTATAGCCAACACCTACTTCCAGTGATCTCATTCTTGACGATTCACTCTTGTTATTGGGCATAAGAATCCCTTGTGTTTATTCCCTGTTTGCCCCTATAAGAGCAAATCGCCCTGATAGCCTTAAGTCTGTCCTTATACCCGAAGTTTCGCCCCAAGGCTCTCAAGCCCGAAAAAGGACAAGGATATATCATTTTTTACAAATGCTCTCTTTTTTAATGCAAAGAGCGAATTAGTTTGCTCAGCGCTGGCAATATTCCCTTTAATTTCTTGTTTGCAGATTCCTTATCCTTCACATCTCTAAAAGCTACGAACATCTCGGCGCCTGGATATCCACCGAACTTGAACGCAATCCCGTTTTCACGCTCCATAAAGTCAGACAACTCGGACCTGTCACAGTTGCCAGGATTTTGTGAATACGAGAACCCAATATAATAGAAGGGCGGGATCGTGATATGACCTCCTTCCGAGATTTCCTGGACTTCCGCCGGCTTGAGATATCTAGTAGCAGCAACATCGTTAGTCTTCCATCCATGCTCCCACTCTATGGGGTTATCGTCTGCATAAGACACATGGGAAAACGAAACTACCATGAAGAAGAGAACCACAAGGGCAATAACCAAAAACTTCATACTCTTCTGTCTCCTGTTAAAATTCGCATTGGCCGGTTTTATTTTAATCGACATTATCAGTTATTCCAGATGTAAGTCCTTAATGACATCCAAAATCCCAATCCGATCCGCACCAGCTATTATAAGAGCAAGGATCATAAAAAGTAGCATTATTCCATCACGGCCTTCGTTGTTGGGAGCAAGTAAACTCATCGTTATGTAAAGTAAAAGCGCAACGCTTACAAAACAAAAGAAAATAAACATAAATCCTCCCTGATTTAATTACTCCAGCGAATATAACCAGACATATTTGAATAATGCATTGTGAACTGAGAAGCATAGTCATTACTGCTTAAGTGCTCAATGCAATCATCCGGTTCAACAGCTTTTAGATCATTAACATATTGGATATGTTTGCACGCTGAGGACAACCATGCGTATTTATTAATCAGTCGGGTAGCCTTAATTTTCCATTGTGCCGCGAGTTCATTATCGACCTCTTCATGCCTCTGTTTACTGGCTGCAACATCTTTTGCCCAAGTTTCTTTGATTTGCAGCAATCGCTTCCGTGCCTTAGTGTCAAGAAAATAAGTTATCTGCTCCCCATATTTATCGAGGGCCTTAACCTCTGCCGGCTTTTCTGTGAATTCGTAGACGGGCATTCTGGGGAGATCAAATTCAGCAGACGCCACCATTATTTTTTTATGCGATGGCGTCAGCACAAACCATTTGACGTAACCCATATAGCCAAGCTCATAAAAGGCAAATAAAACAGCAATACACACAGTAATTCCTAAGAAAATAAAAATACCGAGAAATAAAAAGTCACCGGGCATTGATGGGATATTATTCTTATCAGCCGGATATTTAGTCTCGCCGTTGTATGCAAGGTCGTTCATAAAGCACCTCCAAGTATTGAGATTAGATGTCAATCACAGAATCCGCATACCCTTTATTATTTATAGGGTTCGAAAAGCATTTGTCAAACTTATATTAAGGGAGTCGCTCAAGCTGTCCTGCAAAGAACGACGGCGTATCCCCCATTAAGCATTTATTATTTATAACATCGCATTTGACGCGGTAAAAAGGGAGCTTACCGTCGTCGCCGACAGCTAGCGGGCGTAATGAACGGCAAAACCCTATACTGTCTATAGTGCCGGACAGCCCAACATACGCATCATCCGCGCAATATCGCTGTGCAATTCTCACTCTGTCCCCTTCTGCAAATTCTAGCTTCACTCTACCCCCCTCCTTTTACCTAATTTTTTCTTTTCTCTTTGTATCCGGCCGTATTCCATCTTGGCCGCATACATTATCCTTTGCATATCTGCGTCCGAGGGACGGTCGGAATTATCAGCTATGTGGGTATCAACGTATCCGCCCCGTTCTACCGCTTTGTTAGTGTCTAAATCATTATCCGATTCTTCCCAGTGGAGATTCAGAAAAAGCGATTTATTCATAATGCGCCCCCCTTTAAAACTTACCTTTTGGGCATGGCTGATTCTATCGCCCTTACCAACTTTATTGGTGAACCTTAACTTTACAGATTGTACTGTCTGATATCACGTCTTGGCGACACAATATTCCCAGGGACGTTAAAGGCTGAGAGTCCGAGAATATCAGCACTCATTTTGATTGTTTGCCTGGCATGCTTCTCAGCACCCATAGAATCAGGGCAATAACCATAATAAATTACGGTAATCCACTGGCAGAATACGGTCCCGGAAATAAGAATAACAGGGCCATGAAGGAGATTATCCCCCGCAATGGAAAGCAAAGATCCTGATGGTAGATGGAAGACCACTTCAAGCAACCTGTTGAGGTCGATACGGTGAAAACGCCTAAAGAAGCGTGAATCACCATCTTCCCTGTAGTCTTGTCAGACACTGCTGCTGTCCCATTACCACGGGCAGATAGCCCGAATCGAACAACTGACCGTGAATCCTCTCCAACCAAACGTTGCAGTTCTGCATGGAGCTTCCCGGATCAGAGATTCCCGAAGGATAGTCTCTGATAGGGTCGTACGGCTTATCACTGAAACATCGGTCGCAGAAGGAGATAGTTCGCGATCGTGTGTGAAGCATTCTCATCGGCATGACGATGCTCCACACACTTTGGACACGCAAACTTCTCCCCGCTGCGCATATTCTTATCCACCAGTGCGTGCTTGTTACACGTACAAGACGTGTAGAACGAGGGCAAAGCCACTTCCGGGATACCATCCCAGATGAACTTGCCCGACGCACGGCGGATATACTGGCCTTTAGAGCCGTTGTTGATCATCTTGTTAAAGGTCCTGCCCTTGTAAGCAGGCTTGTCCTTCTCCTCAGCGACCACAGTCAGGTCCTCCCTGATGACCGCCCCTTTGTAATGCCTCGCTAATGCCGCTTCCACTCTGCTCAGGAATCCAAACCAGTGCTTCTTTGCATCGGCAACCTTCTTATAGAGCTTGCGCCGTAATGTCTTAAGTCTGTTCACATGCGCGAGGAGTCCAAAGAACTTCTTGCGCAGGAGTGAAACCAGAACATCATCAAACATTGCAGTTTCCTGAATCACCTCGCCTTCAGAGAGTCCCATATGCCCGGCCAATATCCCCTTCAGCCTGCCAATGTGGTTATACTCCAGGTCTATCCGGCTTTTAAGGTCGTCTATTTTCCTTGAGTGTTTCTCTATGAGACCAAGGAACCGTTTCCCGCTGAAACGCATTTTCTCGATGACATTATCCAGCGGATGACAGTGCGTCTTCAAATACTTCTCTGCCTGAGCCTTTGAGAACGACAGGATGCTCTGCAGTTCGTTGTAATCGACCTTCCTGTCCCGCTCGACCACTGTGACGGTAACAGTATTGGCGTAACCAAAGTCTCTGCCCACAAACGCTTTGCACTGGTTCAGCCCTCGCATTGGCGGTGGCTCCTTCACAATAACCGCACGCACGTTCACGGTTTTGGGGCCAACTTCAAGGATCAGGGACTGGATGAATGCGCCATCGTCCTGCCTGTATGCCTTGCCTCTTTCAAGATATTTAAGGAGATTGCGGGACAGGGTGAGAGGGATACGGATTGGCTCGGCACGAGGGACCGGGTTGGACAGTTCGAGGAAGGACCGGTAGCACTTGTTGCTGCTGTCCAGAAGGATGCGGGCCTCGCCGTCAAGTCTGGGCCCCGTGTCTTTGCCTCTGACCACTCGATAATCCAGGTGTATCTGGCAAATGAATTCCTTGTCAATCCCGAATACAGGCTTGCCATACTTGGCAAGAGACTGCTTGTGAATCTCAAAGAGTACCTGTGCCTGGTTATCGGTAAGGTCACCAGGGTCGCCATTTACAATGACTTGCTTGAATAGCTCGAACACGGCAACGTTGCCGCTTTTGGTAATCTGCTCTAGGGCTTCCAGTTCTGAGGCTGTTATGGTATCCTGGGCTGTCTCAGGTACATAGTAATACCGGCGGTTACTGGCTGCATCGGGAGGGTCGATCTTCTCGGAGCAGTGGGCAAGTCTGCCGTAAAGGCTGCGATAGTATCGTTTCTCGTTCTCGGTAATGGAACTATGCACGGCAAGCCGGCACTTCTCGGCGTAAGCCTGGTTGAAACTCCCGGCGCTCTTTTGAATAGCAATAAGGATTGAATCCATACTGCCGCTGTCGGTCAGTCCGCAAAGAGGTTCAGGAGATGTTACGGCTTCCGACATGCGGTTAGCGGTTTCAAGGTACTTATCGCGCAACAGGGCAAGAACAGCGAGCTTCCCCTTTGTGGGAATACCCATTCCTATGGGAACAGCTTTATGTAGCTTACTGTTTGTCGTGCCTTTGCCGTATGCCATATCAAGCCCTTAAGTGTTTATAGGAAAATCACGTCTGTTTGTCAAACTTTGATAGCCAAAAAAAACTGTCTCGCCCGATTCATCACCAACCAACCTGTGGTATGGATGGAGTATTCTCGGTCTGGAGTTGATAAAATATAATTGTTGCCACCTTTATCGGATCGGCAGCGTCTGTGTTTGTCGGGACCTTCCCAGGAAGATCGCCGTGCTTTCGCAGTTCATCCCATACTTCATCAGACCATTGATTGCCTTTATCCATAAATCGCCCCCCGCTTATTGCACTAAAATCTTTTAGCCGCTTCCCCATCCTCAGATACGGCGCAATATAAAGCCATATTAGCGCGCCCTGCCTTATACCCGCCAAATCTTCTCTAAAATTTTATCCACTCCTCACCTCTCCGATGGTTCCTCGTGCTCTTCTCCCCTACTGCCTCAGATGGGATACTATTACTCCCGGAGTAGCCGCCATGCTACCTCTTTCATCTTGTTGGTCGAAATCTACTCCACTTCTAGTTACTGTAAATCGTGCATAATCGTCAGAATTATGGATTTCGACAGCATCGACCGAGGCAATGAGAGACAGAATGTCCTGAGCGTCGATTCGAACAATGCTTAAATCTGAAGCTTCGTTCTCATCGAACATCTCTTTTATATAATTAATAGCATCCGCTTCGTGAGAAAATATATTTACGGATGTTATATCCGAAATTCCAATTTCGTGTGACATCAAATAATGCCCTCCACTATACCACAGGGCATAACCATGACAGCCTCGGAACTCTTTTGATATTGGATGCTCTGGCCCTCTCGAAATAAGCCATATACCATTGGGGCCTTTCCGGGTAATATGAGGGGCTATGGCTAGAGACGAATGCTCCAATGAGTCTAGTTTGCGAACATTTACTTCGGGACGGCCAACACTAACCAACGACCCACCTATCTTGAAACGGTTCCTATCAGGAAAGCATATGTCCCACGTGTCTGTTTTGTTATGTGGAACCAACCCTTCCACGACAAACGGCATAAGCCGCCTGGTTTTTTCGCCGGAGAAAGTGAGGGTTCTTTCAAGAAATTCCCTCGCATCCTCCGTCCATAATTCCTTCCGGACGATCAAAGAATCAATGGGTATCCACTCAGATTCGAGAATTTTTGCCTCTAGCATTTCCAAAATCTCTTCAAAATCGGGGAAATCGCAACTGGTCTGATTTATTCTGAGCGGGAGAACATCGTATTTTCTCTCAAAGCGCCCGGCTCTTGGATCGACAACAATTGACGCTATTGCCTTTTCCCAATCCGGACTTTCGGAAGACCACAGGAGTTTTGCTTCAGGGAAGCTAATTCCAGATGTGTTGTTTCCGGGATCCCCAAGGAAGAGATTTACATCTGGGAAGCGACCATAAACACACCTGGCCACCGTACGAGGCATGGGGATGGCCGATTTTATAGCCTTAACAGTCAAAACGAGGTCCAGGTCTCCGCAGGTCACCGCGCCACGGGCGTAAGAGCCGGCAACCCATAAGGACTGTGCCTGAAATATATGATGAACTTCACCCAGTCCAGCCTTTATGTCCGCCTCGCATATTTTAAGCTCAGCAACTTTTTTACAAATCTGCCTTAAAGAACGGGTCATACGAGCCCGGGATATTCTTTTTTCAGTATTCATACCCATGATATCCTCCGTCAACTAAGCTGAGCATCCAACTATAAAGTGCGTGTTTTATCAACCGTCTTTTCATTTAACGGCAAATCCCAGCCTTCTCCTGAAATAATGATGTCAGCCATGCAACGGCCTCCTCATTTACGCCGTCTACCTTTCACCTATACTATCAATGCCACATTCAAAATTCCACCGTTTCGATTCGCTACGATTCGCGTCGATTCGAAACGTATTTAGTGCCCCCTTAGCACATCAGAACATGTTCGATTGCCGGTCCCTTGCTCCCCCGCAAAATCTTGTCGACCAACCGCCGTTTGGTCAGTTTTACTTGTCGTGCCATTTCGCTAAGTCGACGCTGGCCGTCTGCAGTCAATGTTATTATATGAATGCCACCGCTCTTTCCAAACGAAACAATGTTGTCCACGCCAAGAGCCGTTGCGAATGACTTCCTGACATCCTTTACCGTCGTGCAATCCGGGATTAAGAATTCTATAACATAATGCTTAATATTACGTGAACTCTTCACTCTGTCTATAAGAAAGGCGATTTTCTCTTCGGGCAAGTCTTTTCTAATGGAAACAACAGCCCGGACGTCCTCCGACGATAATTCACCCCGTAATACAGACTTTGCAACTGTAGGTTGATCCTTACCAGGCAGTCGGCCGAGGCTGTCCGCTATGTCGATGCTGCTTATGGCGCCCTCCACTATCAACCGTTTTACGGAAGGGCACAGCCTTCTTGCTCTCAAAAAACGGCGTAGCGTTTCCGGCGAAACATCGATGGCATCGGCAAGAGCAGGAAATCCGTCGTACGCCGAAAGAGCCACTTCAATATAATGGGCGACTTCCAGGAGCGTCAGCGATCGGAACCTCCGTTTTGTGCTGCCAATCAGCGCCGCCAGGGCATGTTCAACATCATCAGCCGAATATGTCCCCTTGGCAGCGCCTGACGTCGAATATGTTGCCTTTTCCGATTTCAATCGTCATCTCCGCTTGATTCTACAATAGTGTCCTCAGCCTTCACGTTAAGCAGTTCGCACACCTTCTCCCAATCTGGCTGCATGACAACCTTAACATTAGGCGTCTGTATCTCACTGCCGTTGAAATAATGAACTTCGTATGGTTCGCACCTGACATAAGATATGCCTTTTTCAAGCCGATAGGTCTCCCCACGCATATTGCCACTGAGAAGTTTCCAGTTCTGAGCGTATTCAAGCGCAGCTTTGATCAAGCAATAATCGTGGACCTCCCTGAGCATCTCAAGCCCGCGATCTTTTCGGGAATATAGCCTGCAAACATAATCCTCCAGCAGTTTTCTCTGATCCTCAGATGCGCTACGATATAGTAACTTATGGAGGGGCATAGAGAAGAAAATCACCTTCGTTTTATACTCCCGGTCCGTTTCGTGCCCTTTGCGTATCGAACCCCCTTCCTGAATGACAGCAAGAGGGATGTAAATATTCGGATGCTCTATGTACTTGCCAGACAAATCTTTGGTGACAGCCTTTAGTTTTCTGTACCAGTTTTCGAACTCACGATCGCTCATTTCTTGACAAAAGAATTCCAGCACACCCTCGCCGGCGCCAATAGCTTCTACCAACAGCCGGGCGTCCTTATAGGTCATTGTTATCGCCGGCGGGAGTTTTTTATCCTCCCACTGTCCGGCCATGGGCCATTCCTGCAACATTGTCTGAGAGGCGTTGAACTTCGTAAGCAGTTCCCATCTCCTATTTACTACAGACAGCCCCCTTGGACGCTGTTCTAAATCAACCCGCATGGCCCAGGGATGCGAGAAAAACGTATTCTCTTCCTCGTCCGGTAACGGGGTCGCATACAAAGTCAGTCTGTTCTTGCCAGTGAGTACAAGCCTTAATGGCGTGCGCCCCTCTTTCTCGCAAAGCTCTTTGGCAAGGGTTATATTGTCTCTGCCCGCACCGAGCAGCGAGTGAAGGTGGGTAAGCAGACTGTGGAAGCACGGCTTATAGTCTGCATCCCCCGTAGCTGGCACTGCTTTCCCTCTGTTCGCCGCCCGCCAGGATCTTATAGCCTCTCTGATCGGTTCCATTACATCCCCGCCATGAGTAATTTTGCCCTCTACCAGGGCGCGGCGAATATCCTTTACCATAGGAGCCTCATTACTTTCGTCTTTCCGTAAAAGGTCGCGGGCCGCAATGAACAGCTTAATATATCGCAGGTAGTTTTCCCGGTCCCGGCGGGAGTAGATATAGTACTGCAACTCTTCGGAGGTAACCGCATCTAGACAAAGAAAGCCGAGAGTACCTTCGTATCGGGTGAGCTTCACAGTGGCCGTAAAAGTACGGGTTTCTCCGTGCTTTTCCCAGCTGCGGAGTTCTCCTGCTACCAGAGGCTTCACCACTATATCCTTCCCATCTTTATGGGCAATGAGGATACTACTCTCTTCTTCAGGACTGTATTGGGTTATCTCCCTTCCGGTCGTTGACCACCTTGGCGCATAACAGCAGCCCGGGGCAGTATCAGGGGTAAGCAACTGGTCCCACAAACAAGCGACCCGAGAGCCGGATTGGAGAAACTTGTTTTTCTCCTTCATCCAGTCGGCAAAACGAGGCCTGCCATCACCCAGCATTAAACCTTCATCGTCGTAGATAAAGCGAAAAATTTTCTTCTGAATATTTTCGTCGGTAAACCGAAGTTCCGGAAGAGACTCTTCCAAAGAGAATTCCCCGAACAGGTGCAGCCTGTCATGAAGACCCCATAGAAGGATCAGGACACGTTTATAGGATAGCGCTATCTGGTCATGGCGTTTACGACTGTCCGCAAAGCCGATCTCGTTGATTTTGATCTCGTCTTCACGGAATCCCCTGAATGGAGCTCCCATTTCATTATTTGTCGGAAAAAGACGCTTTTGAAGATGAGTCGCCAACTCGGAATAGACTAGGTAGACGTTCTGTCCATCCCGGATTAACAAAAAGGCTATTTTGTTCTGTTCATTGACCTTAAAGTTCACCATTGAGTCGTCGCTGTAATGCTTGTCGGTGCGACGGTAAGCCATCACCCTGACCCCGCGCTTTGCCGGGATTATCCTGTCGAGTAATGACTCGTCCTCCGAGAGGGCCTTTGCAAAGGAGGGAATATCGCGGAAATCTCCTCCGCCATCAGCGAGGTGAATAAGATGTTCCTCATCGAGGTAGAGCTTCATTTGGAAAAGAGTCAGCGGCTCCGAAGGGTCTGCGCCCTCTCCTTCACATAATGTTTCGACCTCTACGCCTTTACCCGTGTAAAGCTCAAGAGTCTTTAGGCCGGATGTGAGGTGCTTTGCCCATTCCAAAGTATCTGCGCATGAAGCAAGGGCGGCGGCAACCTTCTCCTTGAAAAAGGGCTCGAACTTCTTGGCCAATGCGCTCAACTGCTCGACCTTGGTTTTAAGCATTTCAGCCTGCACTTTCGCAATGATAGCACGATTGTTGACTTGCTTTTGAACGCGCTCAAGCTGATGCCTCATATCCTGGATGGCCGTGGCAACCGACGTGTCCTCACTTATAACGCTCTCTGGCAATCCGGCTTCTTTGTCGATGTCGGGATTGTCCTTAATGCTTTCAAGCAGACGTCGGGGATTGGCCTGGATTTCCACCAATTCAGCCTGTAAATCGTTAATCTTTTTCTGGATTGCCGCCATTTCCTGCTCTCTGATTTTCGGGCCATCGTATTCAGGCATGAAGTGGTTGAGAAATTCGTCGATCAACAGATGCCATCTATGTTCGTACATATCAGAGGGGTGACCATGTAGCACTATTTCGGTGATTATACCGTCCACCGCCTTTGTCTCGATTAACAATAACACTGTGCCGACCGGTATCTTGACGCTATTTTTGTCAGGCAGTTTTTTGACGCATCTCCAGTAGGCGCCAGGCTGGACGGACTGAAAACTCTCGATACGCTCAGCATTGTCTCCATGGGGTTCACGGTGGTTGTCAATTATGATCGGGATGTTTTTATCCATAACGATTTATAGAAATTTGGGAAGATTTGTCAAGCAGACGGTGCGTACAAAATGGAATTCCTTTATCTCTCGGATCACACACCATTTACTTATTCCACATGGGGAATATAAGCGGCATCCGATCCTTTTCCCTCTTGATTTGGGGTTAAGATGTGCATCGTACCTCCGGCAATTTTAGGTTGCAAGCCTTTTCAACGACTTGCATTCATGGTATGCCGGAACGCCAGCCGTTTGTCATCTTCCCACCAGTAACCCAACTATCCCAGTTCCAGATGGGTGTTAATTCTGGGAATTATATACTTAACTCCTCCCTCAGCGTTATTCTTGAATGACTGAGGCAATGCCTTCTGAATTATAAGCCCACCTCATATCACCCATACAGTCATCTTCGACCGCAGGGTTTTCGTTGTGTGCAACAGCAGCATCTAACAGAACCCGGCCAAACTCCGTGCCACTTGCCTCTCCACTCCTTTTGCAAGTATTACAGGCCCAATATATTGTTATCACAACTGATCTACTGCAGTCGGTAGAAACAGTCTGCTCATCAATCTTTTTCATTCCTCCTCCGGTTAACTCGTTGCTTTGAACTGCCCACTATAATTTCGAGATACCTCCCCTGCCTTTATCTTTCAACTTATGGTATTTTTATTAGGGTATCCTTTTGAAACCCAGAAGAAGGGCGTTTGCACTTCCCCACCATTATTGATATAACCGAGAACTTCATCCACGTCCATATAATTGCCATCTAAGCTTCGTCTGACAAAATTCTCATCTTTAGTTTCTGTTTGTCCGGAACCCTTCCAAGTAATTAAGTATTCGGCCATATATCCTCCATCAACCACTTTTTGCAAATATCCTTCTTTACTTAATAGATATAGCAAACAAACTCAGTCCCGGCCCCTTCTCTAACCTTAAATCTTGCCCTTCATATTCTGCGGATATTTTCGCCAGTGTTAGTTTGTATCGGCGTCGCCCTTCCCTCTCTTTTCACCCTGCTCAAGTCTTCCCTTGTTTCCCTTGTCAGTGACATCCCCCTGTGCCCACATGGTGGAGCCGTACAATTGCGGGTTACTCTTAAGCATGGACTGCCGTATTTGTAGCACACGCGGATATTACGCTTTACGCCATTTTTATCATTCTCGAACGCTTTAACATAAGATAAAACGCACCGTTCACAGCGCCCTTGATTTCGGTTTTGCCAACGATTACTCACCTGTTATCCCCTCTGATATCGCTGGAGTCCATGTTTCCCCGTTTATGCGGAGTGACCGGGAACTCTTTATCTAAGGCATCCATGGCTGTTTCTGGAGTTGCAAACCTTCTTGGGATATAAAATCTGCCTCCTCGCCTGTAAAAGCCTAGATATCGATGGTCCGCCCCTTCCGGCAGATATGCTATCCATCCGCGATGCTTAGCGTCCCACACTCGTGCGTCGACACCTTGATTGTAGCCAACGACAGCCCCATCACTCCTTTCGAAGTAAAAAGTGTCATCACTTGGATAACGTTTGATTTCCTTTTTAGTCCAGTTTTTATTCATTATGACTTCTTTTTGTATCAGGTTAGTTATGACCTCGTCCAGGGCCAACATCAATGAGCACTTCAAGCAGCTGTGGGTTTGGGGAAAACCACCCGATTTTGTCCAAGGATTTTATTAGAGATTTACTAGGTACTTTGCGAAATCTGCAAGTCGAATTGGGGAAAATATCTGAATATCTTTTACGGGGCTCAAATTTCTCCCCTTGCTTAATTTGCTTAACAAGCGCCGAAAGAATTTTCATACCCTCACCTTTTGACACACCAAAAAGCACGATCTCCGGGTGGCTCTGTTTCATTGTGAGTCCGACTGTGTGTATGAGAGGCCGGTTTGTAATTTTATTCGCCTCTTGATAAATAAAAACACAGCAACCGTTGTTTTCTATTGCCTCTGCTAACCTCAGCCTTTCGCAAAGATACGGATTATCCGAGGCAAGCTTGTTTATTACAGCAGGGTCATTTGCAGGTGGAGTATTGTCTTCAAATATTACCTTGTGCGCAGAGTTCTCCCACACCCCACGATCTATGTCAGCAGTAATGCTGATATGCCTACTCGTTTCTGATAGTGTCTTCATAACTTTGTTGCGTGACCATGCAGACAGGCGCCAATCATCAGGCGCTTTACCATCCATTTTAGCCCTATAGGCGTCCGCATCACACAAGGTATCAAATATATGCCTACCTGCTACCTTCTGTTCAATATCTACAGCTATATCGATATCGCCAAGGAATTGTTTATCAGATAGGAAGCTCCCGAAGACAACAATCCTTTTTACGCGGTAAAGGTAGCTGGACGAGGTATTTATGAGTTCAGCATTTTTAATAACTTTCCCGACAACTTTTTGAGCTGCTGCACGGGCTATAGGCTTAAGCGCTGTTGCCATGCAGAGCTGCCCGCCTTTTGGCGATCGCTCCCATTCACCTGGATGTATTAGCGTTATGTACCCATTCTGCTCAAGGTCTGCTATCAGATCTTTAGCTTTTTCTATGAATACCGTGGGCTCAGCCTCCCCTTCGAGCACATTATTGCTGTGCAGAAAAGCCGCAACAGCCGGCACTGAAATATTAAAAAGACCCGGGAAGGACCGCATAAGCTCCCTGATAAGCTTACTTGGATACCCACATATTGTTTTTATATTGGAGATATTCATGCGATGTCCTCCTGTTATTCTTTATACTTTCTTGTTCCCAGCATGATATTCTTCAGCAGCCAGGAGCATCGGCGCCCACTGTAAGTATTCTGCCCTGGTTCTCGGGTCCAGAAAGAACTGCTTGTAATCTCCGGTGCGATAGGCGCTAATGTTTAACAGACAGTCAACTGGAACTGTTAAGGTGCAAGGTATATTATCGTCCTTGCCATAACTGTACCTCGTTCGCTCCCTTTCCCACCGGAAGATGGCTTGCTTCGCACGCTTGTTCCAACGTAACATCTTAGCTAAATACCCAGGGCCCGGGTTACCATAAGGCTTAAGCGTCTTATGGTAAATCTTATGCTTAACACGCCAGTCACGGGATTGCCGCTCGTTTTCCTTCTCAGCTTCTTTCTGCATCCAGTATAGTTCCTGCCCGACAAGGACAGAGTCTATGTTTATGCTTTCATTACATTTCTGGCGGTAAGCTTGGAAATCCGGTTTATCCCCGCCATATAGCACGCTGGAATCGCCATCGTAAATAAGTTTTACAGCGGCGTCGAAGCCTTCCGGAGTCCAGGTCCGGACAGGAGGATGAGGGTGTAACACCGGCGAGCGGTCGAACAAGCCTTGAATGATTAACGCAATGCGGTTGTACTTCTTCATTTCATCCGACAATACTTTTGACACCTCATCATAATACACATTGTTCGGACTAAACGGCTGCCAGTCTCCCGGATTAAAACCAAAGCCACGCTCAACATCACGGTACGGGTTGGCGAAATCCCAGTCCCCCTTACTCTTATCCCATGTCTTTTTTGGATTATCTTTTCGCCACTGTTTATACTTCTGCTTCATGGAATTATACTCTTTCACCCTTTGATCATAATCACCCTTGGTAATTATTTCATCTACTCTACTGGCAAACATTTTTACCATTTTCTCGTCATGGGGATTGAATGAGGCCCTATCAGGAAAGATCATCTCGCCAAACTTCAAATCACAGTTGAGACGATATATTTGCTCTCCGTTGCGTATATACAAAAAAGTAAGTTTATCTAGGGACCCCAAACGGATATTTATATACGCAGATAGCAGTGTACCATCAAACTCACGTTCCTTATCTTGCCGCCTTACACGCATAGCCACCAAACAACGGGGAAACGGCATTATTCTGTCACGGTTTACAGGCTCAGATATCCATTCATCGAATTGATCGATAGATTGAAAGTCCATTCCTCCGTTACGATAGTCGAGTAAGCATTCTTCATCCATATAATGGCGCCGTTGCATTACATGGAGTTTTTCGGTAAAAGCGGCCGGCTCTCCGTCGTGACATAGGACTACCTGTTCCGTCAGTCCAGCATACAGGCTGACGTTAAACACGCGGTCTTCAATTTTCCCAATCATATCCTTCATCCCGTCAATCGAAGCCTGCAGAGGTAGAGACGAAGCAGCCATCCACTTAGCAAGGTCTTCGTTTGCTTCCTTTATCTCTTCAAAAAGATCAGGAAGCTGCTTATCTTTCGCGAGTATTAAAGCAGACTCATAATCCTTGACGCTGTTTTGGCTCGACAAGACCGCAAGGGCATAATTTTCGTTAGATGGCGGATCAGGCAAGGCTATATGTGGGGATACTCCAAGTTTGGCCGTAATGGATTTCACTTCCCCGATGAGGCGCTGGACCAAATTCCGGTAATGCGCTATGTTATTTTCTATAACCTCTTGGGCCTTGGGTTCGTGTCTCAACTCAGAGAAAAAATTGTCAATGTGTACCCTGGTATAAGTGTATCCGCTATGCGCGGAATGGGGAGAGTGGAGCTCAACGTAATTACTACCTACTTGCACTATACAACCAAGCCAATCACTATCTTCTTCGTCGCTACTCTTAACCCAATACCATTGTCCGACTTCTACATCCCCGGCGCTTTCGATAGTACTTACTTTTGGTCGTTCAGTTGTCAGTTCATTCTTCATAGTTGTTTATCGGAGGATAAAAGTGTTTGTCAAGGAAAAATGCCATTAAGATTGCTGCTGCGGGCAATCCTTTGTGTGCTGTGGTACCCCAACACTCCCTCTGTGAAGGTGCTGGATAATGTGCTGCCCGTTAAACCAGCAGCAGGACTTTATCATGGCACCATCATGCATCTCACAGACATAGCCGCCTCCTTTAAGTTCAAACATTCTCCCTTTGGTCCCCGACATACGGAGGACTTTGCCAAACTTCTCAAATTGCTCAGCCTCAGCCTTTCTGTATTTCTCACGTAGCTCATCATTAGACTTCTGTTGAGCTTCTTTTATCTGCTGCGTTAGAGTATCATGATCCGCAATGCAAGAAGACTGATATTGCTGGTATTCCATAAGATCATAGAGTATGGGGACATTATCTTTCTTGGATTTTTCTATAACGCACTCCTTACATAACAGACAGTGGCTCCTCCGTTGCACTCGGGGAAGCCAAGTAGTGCGAAGCGAAATTGCAACCCTTATGAATTCGGCTTCTTTCTTGCAACCTGCCTTCTTCCTCGATGGGACCGGACCGCTCTTACAGTAACAGAGATACGGCAAAGACTTCGTCAGACTGTTAAAGAGCGGGATCGGCAGAAATACAGGGTATAGACCGTAGGCGCTTCTCATCACATTTATAGGCTTAAGCATTGTTTATTTGGCTCCGGCGTCTGTTAAAATAGGCTATCCGTATTTGCTTGTTGATAGCTATGTCAAAAATATCACACATACGTTTTATTAATCACTTCACCGCTTATCCAAGGCCCAACAAGCCTGCCTTCGTGCCAAGCCGTATATCCTTTTTGCCGTCATCTGTTGTCTCCCGGTAGTGCCCTTTTTCCCTTATGCCGAGAGTGATGCTGGTCTTAATGTCCCATTCACGACCGGAAATGAAAAAATTCCTGTTTCTCGACCAGTAGCATGTTATCTTGTCGATAGTCCCCTCAAGATAGCCTTCGCACCACGGAAAAACTATGTGGTCGCCGACCTGGAAACGTGGCTTTGGTAATCCCCTCTCCGATATCCAGTCTGGCCATTCACCTATCGGGTAAGTGTCACTGTGAAGATCATACGGAGCGTGCGGCTCCCAACAATCTCCTTTCCACAAAGCAAAAACCGCTTGCGGAGTCGCCATTATTGCTCCTTCGCCTTTCCGGATAGTCTTTCTTTTCTTATTGCGATAACATCCAGAGCAACCCCCTCGGCTCCTCGGTTTAGCAAAGCAGATACAAGCTGCACAGAAATCTGCTTTACCACTATCTTCATATCCAGACAATTAGGATTATCGTACGCAGCAATCCATGAGATCGCCTCATTGTATATCTCCGCGTTGTATTTCGCCTTTGTTTTACTGTACCGACCTGCTTTCATGCTTGCCCCGACCTCCATAACATCGTCTTTCTTGCCAGCAACTACAATATCAGCCTCCTTTTCCGTATTCAAGCGCCTCGTCCATGTCAGAGACTTATGCGCTATGGCGAAGAGCTTACTCGGTGAAGGTTTGTCCAAACCCCATCACAGAGAGGACTTATTGAGGAATTCCGGGAGATCAGTTCACCAATTTACGATATTTAGATCAACCGGACCGCTAGTTGTTCTCAGCTTCTTGCCTTCTGCTGGGACTTTCCCTTTCGAGCATCGTCAAACAGCTTTGCCTTGGCTTTTCTGTATCTCTGCCCAAGGGCTAACGACTTCCTTTGATACTGTTCGTTCTTTTTCTTATTCTTACGCAAAAACTCCTTCCTGAGATTAGAATCAAAAGAACTCAGCATCGAATTAAAGAAAAGCTGAAAATTGTAATCGGTGCCCTGCATAGGACGGACTTTGAATGTCCCCAACATCTGTATAAGTGTTTTGATAGAGATGTTTTTATCAAGCCAAACTCTTGTGTACTGTTTCGATACCTGTTGGTACTCCCACAAGCGCTCGCGATATGATGCTTGATGCGCATGTTTTAGCGATTCCTTCTTCTGTAAATATTCCGCTTTCAGAGCAGCTAAAGCTTCTTTAAGATGTAAAGCATTTTGGGTTGAATTAAGGTTTTTCATTGTTGCCCCCTATCAGTCCTCAGATGGAATATAAACACCTCATTTTAAGAATGTGGCATGTCTGCAGCGAAACTCACCATACTGCTTATAGAAAGTTGAGCGCCGTTTGTCAAGCAAAAGACTATTTTTTATACGTAACATCAACTTGAATCGTGATTCCCGGGTTCCTCCTGATCTGCATGCCTCCAGCACATTTTGGGAATGAACAAATTGCCCGGCGCAATCTCATATGCTTTTTGGGCTGGCAGCTTACACCTTGTGCCATCTTTTTTTTTGCCCCAACAGGTGCACATGCTCTCCCACCAGGGCAATTGTTCTTCCACTGTCTTTTTCATTAACATCCCTCCGCTTTGTTGCAAGCCCATATATGAGCGAGCCCATAATACTCCCCTTTTGAATTTTGTTTTGGTCTGCCGCAACCGGCACAGTAGGGGATCCCGCTCGCCAACTTCGTCTGTCTATTACCGCAATAACATTGATTGCATTCGCATTCGAAAGCCACGGACAGCTTTTCTAAGGATAATCGTTGTCTTACTTTCTGTTCTTGTGATGAGCGGCCCCAGCCTAACCGGGTCTTAATCATCCCTACTACCTCAAGAAAAACCAGAATTTCATTGAGGTGGACCCCATTGGTTGGACAGTTTGCCGGCTGATTTAAGGTGGAAGCCACCGTTCCTCATGCCGCCAGAATCACTGGATAGCCTGCTCGTGGCAGTTTCCAGTATGCTTCATGTGGCGTTTTGTCGTCAAGGCTGGAATGGGGCCGCTCTTCATTGTACCGTCTGATCCACTTATC
>Ga0181533_1001612_pt1 | contig 28646 bp, 32 predicted proteins | sample PEATcosm2014_Bin_45_FD_119772 | JGI IMG/M metagenome (GOLD analysis project Ga0181533, IMG submission 119772) | Peatland microbial communities from MTU Mesocosm Facility, Houghton, MI, USA - PEATcosm2014_Bin11_60_metaG | ecosystem: Environmental > Terrestrial > Soil > Wetlands > Peat | place...
CTACCTTCGCCTTAAACTCTGCAGCATACCGCTTCCTCTTCGTTGTACTCATTTCGTGTTCCCTCCATCATTAGTCGTATTTTACACCTTATACGACTGTCCGATTTCCGGGGACCACCTCTGCCTTTGGCATTCAGGTAGTATCTTCCGAATGAAAAATAAGGTCTCACCTCACTATAAGCGTTTCCTGGCCATGCTGGATGAATTAAAGGGAAATCTTGGCGTCACGCCGATGCAAATCTTCTCAATTGCAAAGCGATATTTCGATAAAATTGATGGTCTCGGTGGTAATGTTACCACAGAAATACTGAATACCTATATGCCATCAAAATATCCTATTCTTAACGATAACCCATTATCTTCTTTAAATAAGCTTGGTCTAAAATCCTTTCCAAGTACTCAATTCTTTCGTCCTGAGACTTATGGAGAATATGCCGAATTGATGTCCGGCATAGCACGAATGTGTGATTTTCAGAACCTATCTCGCGTTGACCATTTCATGAATTTTGTCTATTGGAAATATGTAAAAATGTGAGGATCACTAATGAAAATCGACTACTGCAGAGAGTCGGAAAAGTTTAGACCTAAACAAATCAAGACGCTGCTTGTCGGCGAAGCTCCTCCGCCAGGAGGAGATAAATACTTCTACGTTCCGTGTAGTATTCCTTTGAGGGGGCCAGTAGAACTCGACAGAAGTCTTCCAGCGACCATTTTCAACCATTTTTTTCAGAGCAGGCCAGCGGACGCTACCGAATATCTGGATATGCTTTGCAGGCTCCAGCAACTGGGTATCTTTCTTGTCGATATTTGCGAAGAGCCGGTAAGAGTCCGAAACAATCCCGCAGGTTTGATGCGGATAGTTAGTGAAATACCCTTGCTAAGAGAGCGGCTGCTGGCCAGGGGGATCACCGTTGACGATAAGGCAATTATTTTTCTCCTCGCGCGCAGGAACTATGCCGCCAACATTCGACAAGAGTTTCCTACGTCAACGTTGGTTCGGTGGATTGATTTCCGCATAAGAGGACGGAGGTTCAAACGCGTATAACAACAAATTCCACCTGGACGTGGATAAGATGCAGTGCGGGTATGTTGTCGTCATACCCGTGTCCAACCTGTCTCCGACGGATTTTTACTGAGCGGATAAGTGGGGCATGAAAAAACCTACAATTATATCGGTTGATTTGGCGTGTCGAGATTATAGCGATATTGGGATTGCTGTGCTCTCAGGTCCAAGTGACAAAATAGCCGTTGAATTAGTTAAACCTGCCCAATATCACCTTACAGGAGAACCATCAGCGACTGACCTTGCAGACAGGTTAAAGCAGTTATGTTACGAGCGGAAATCTCAAGTACTAATTATTGATGGCCCACAAGCCTGGAAGGAAGCGGACAATGGTCTGGAGCATTGCAGATGTTGTGAACGCAAATTAAACACCCCGGCCAAGACAGGCTTACCGTATTGCGTAAAGCCTCGGAGCTATAAGCGTTTTGTGAGTTTTTCTGTCGAGGTGTTCAATGAACTGCAAAAAAATGGGTTTCGACTACTTCAGGGAGAGAACGATTATCCTGCCAAAAATGAGGTTCTGGCGTTAGAGTCCTTTCCTTTAGCAGCATGGAAAGAGCTTAAAATCATCCCCCTGCTTGCAAAAACAAAGGCTACTAATGCTGATATTAATGAATGTTTAGAAAGACTCAAGTGCATTTATCCTCTGAATATTTCTGACTTGTCCACTCCCAGTCACGATGAATTGCAAGCTATTGTGATGGGAATAGCAGGAATCTCATTTCTACAAAGAGACACGGCAGGATATAAGTTAACTGGAAAACCACCTGTTGAGATTGATGGAATAAAAAGGGAAGGCTTCATCATAATACCCACTCATGCCCAGCGATGAAGAAGAAACGAGGGAGACCACGGGCAAGAAATACTTTCTGCGTCTACACTATCGAGATAATGGATTATGAACCGGCATATTCCATCTCGGTAGACCATTTGAAAGATATTAATCCTGACCCTATCTCTGAACAAGCAGAATTAAAAATAACCGGCAAATTGGTATATCCTGAGAATATGGCTGGAAAGATACTTTCGGTAAGGATTGTAGGCTCTCGTAGGATAGGGCATGCATTAGAGAAACCGGATGAGATATCGAGGGACATCGAAAAAGTAGGCGGTTTGGAAATCAGAGGAAAGCGTGCCGAATGTATCGGATTTGTCTCCAATGATATGCTGGCATACCTCGCATCAGGTCTGCATGCTCAGAAAATGCGCTACATTGATTTATTCTCTGAACCTCTTGATCACGGAAAAGCAAAAGTCACATCGTTTCATTTCTCGGAGAAAAAAAATATTGACGAAGAAGAATAGGCTGGCATAGCCCGTCTCCAAACTTTCTCCGATGCTTTTTCACCGAGCTGCCGAAAAGATTATTCATATCGTCGGTGAGAGCTGGTTGTTAAACGCCGAGTAATCACGAGTTTTATTAAATGTTTTTATAGAATAATTGTCTCCGGTTATAATACCTAAATAGCTTAATTCCACAATTTCCATTTCATATCAGTAGTATTTGACGAGATCTAAGATTTCTTTCCACACTGGCTTTTACATAATACCTGTCTCATATACTACTTTCGGGTAATTGCTAATATTTTTGGACTTTGCTATAAACAAGCGACTGTTACTTTATTCAAGAGTCAAAAATTACAGGCGGTCTAATTGTAAGCGTTACAGTGAAGTGGGACAGCTCCCTTGGCATTATGAACAGGGCAAGTCCCTGTATTAGTAATATAGTGGACACTATAATATAGATCAAAACACTATTTGTTAGGCCACATCGCACCACTAAGCGAGAACTTCAACGACATGCTTAAAAAGGAGAAGTGATGAATCAGTCAAAATTTGAGTTCGAGGACGGCACTGTGGAGGTTTCAATAAAACAGTGTTTGGCAGACAATGGGATAATAATTAACAAGCGATTTATTCGTAAAGACGGGAAAGCGCTATCAACAACTGTGACATGCACCTGCTGGGATGCGGATGGTAACTCACACTCGACCACAAAAATATGCCCGGATGATTCGAACAATACCTGCGACTGCAGTGATCCTGATAATCCGAGCGTTACATGTGGATAACTCATTTCTTCAATAGTTTATTTGCGATATAGGAGGTAAGGTGTTTCCACAGATTTCGGAAAAAGATCGGTACAGAGTCATAAAACTATGTAGATCAATCTTTACTTGCGACGTTAGTTGACCAATATCCCAAAGGAGGTTGTAATCATGCCAGAAGGCAATCGGGACCAGGTTTCAAAATATAAGGAGGCAACATCCAATCCGAGTGGTCAACAGCATCTGCTTGGAACAGGGCCCTGTACAATTTGTGACTGTCCGGCGTTTGTGCCTGACTACGGACCCGGCCCAATATGTATTAATCTGAATTCAGCAGGTGGCACGTGTAATCATTATGACCACGAACATAGCTAATTCTAAGAGCCTTACATGTTTAACTAACGCCTGGAAAATCAAAATTGTGGTGAGGTGAATACGGTATGAGAATCTCGCTAGAAAAAGATGACGGATTCACAGTTTTCCGAAGTGGTAGCGGATTTATCTTTGCAAAGACAAAATTTGATAACCTTGATCTAATAGAAGATGAACATGGTGCGACGCCAACCTTTAGGCTTTGGCCTACAAATTCCCACAATGCTAGCTTTATAACATTAATCGTCCCATCTCAACATGCTGCCGAAAACTCAGTAGAACAAAGTGAAACGATTACAAATGCAATAAAGGCTGGAATCGCAGGAGAATCAAGAATAACTTTTAAAATTTCAAAATTTGGTTATGACTGTAATAGCGTCGAAGATCTCCTTAAGATTCTGAGGATTTCGCCAGTTGTTTCCAGAATTCCTTCAGCTGGGGAGGATCCTTCTCAGATGCCTACTGTTATAGAGGCACCTTATGGCATTTTTCTCATACCGGATCCCTCCTCCCTACTGAATAATGGAGAAGAACGCACGGAATTTAGGTTTATATTCTCGTCAGAAGAGGGTGAAGAAATCTGTCATGCTAGTTTTGCATTATGCACGATAGATGGTGAAAGTGAAAAATTGAATTACGATGGCGTGAAGTGGAAATTAATAACGAGTGATATAGTTAAAAGGGGTGACTACGGTCCAAATATAAGTGAAAGAAGAAAATGTTTACCAAGCGTAGCACAGAAGTCTTTTCTACTGGACCATCTTGTCATTTCTTCTATGGGCAGTTGGATTGATTTTAAAGCCGGAATAGATCCGACATCCCACCAAAATAAAGCATCTGACCTTCAATTTTGGGGACATATAGCTAGGTTGGGCAGGGATAAATATATTAAGATTGTGGAGATTGGATACATATTCCCAAAATGGTATTTGTGCGCAATAGTTCAAGTATTTGAAAGAAAACAAGCTGAAGGATATGCAGCCCTTGTTCATACCCATGAAATGTTATTTCCGCTTCAAACCAGAAAAACGTATCAGATGGATAAGGATGATCGTATGCCCTTTGAATACGGGGAATTATTACTTCAGCCTACCGAGATTTCCGGTAAGGTTTCCATACCTGATACAGATAATAATGCTTTCTGGATGCAAATTAAAAGTGCTGATGTTCTAACTGACCTACAAATACCTTTTAAGTTATACAGTAAGTTTAAAGATGAATATGCTGTATCTTTTAATTGCCCTCAGATTTATATTAAATCATCTGTGGTTGGTAACAAAGATATAATGAATAAAGTAGCGTATAATTTCAACCAATCGAGATATTCTAATATACTACTGAATGGACAAAAGGTAATTTATTATCAGCCTAATGAAGGGGTATCAACAGAGTCATCGATCAACTATCAGACGGAATCGTTCAATCTTTCTTGTCATTACGATTTTGATAAAAGCGATGTGATATTGAGCATCGAGAGTGCAAATATTGTAATAGAACAAGTGAGGCGTTTATTTCCTGCTGACCCTATTGAGAGCCTCTATGTCAATGCACGATATAACGGACCTAATAGCATAGGTAGCATATTCGATGAAATCGACATTAAGGACTGGCAACTTACTACAAATGATCCCACAATGTATGTCTGCTCTCCGCCGAAGGTAATGATTAATACGGTCTCAGCTTTGATAAAAGAAGGGTCATATTATCGAGGGGGTGATTGGCCGAAAAAGCTGCTTGATAAAAAATTATTTGGCGCAATAGATCTAGCAAATTTGGTTGACATATCGATCTTTCCCACTCTGATGGAAACAGATGACAAAGTTCATTACCACTGGGAAAATAGAATTTCGCCCTCTCCCCAAGATGTTGTCAAGATTATGAGTGGGCAAATCGTCTTGGACGTTACAATCAGCCTAATTCCGACAGATTTTGGGCACAGTAGTTTTTTCCTTTCTATTCACAACGCTAATGTTACTGTATTTGATTTTTTTAATCTGAATGGATTGAACGTTACATATCATAGTGAAACGGGACAAGGCAATAGCATCAGCGTAAAAGTGGACAGTATTGGGTTTGAAGGGAATGATTGTCTTCAGTTTATTAACGACCTTGCAAGTAAATTAGCATTTGGTGATGACTCAGGATTCTCTCTTACGCCGACTTCAAATAAACTTCAATTCAAATATTCGCTTAAGCTTCCAAACGCTTCATTTGGAGCTTTTAGTATTGCTAACATGAGATTAAAAACTTGGGTTGGACTTCCGTTTGAAGATGGACCAACAATCGACTATGGATTTAGTTTTGGTGAACAAACAAATCCCTTTTTGGTATCGGTATGTCTCTTATCTGGTGGGGGATACATTATTTGTGACAACCAAAAGCTTACCTTGGGTATTGAGGCTGGACTGGCGGCATTTGTCGATCTGGGGATAGCAAGCGGTGCAGCTTATATTATGGCTGGGGTATTTTACAGCGGAACAGAATTGGGAGGGTATATACGTTGCGGTGGTTCATTGGATGTGTTGGGCCTGATAACTGTTTCCGTTGTCCTTTTTGCAGAGTTAACATATGATGTTGCAGAAAATACGTTGACTGCGAGCGCTTGCGTAATCGTGAGCATACATCTATTTGTGTTTACGAAGGACGTAACCGTAGGTCCGATGAGATATGATATTGCTGGGTCAAGACACAGTCGACTCTTATCTGATCGAAAAATTGTAAAACGTAGAATATCCGAATATATATTCCCATGGAATAATTATAAAAACGCATTTGCGTGAGGGAGAGCGATGGTTGAAAATAATAATTTAACAGGAAAAATCCATTTTATAATATTGCCAGACTACAAGGTATGGCAATATGACTCTTCTAAAAAATGTTTTAAAGTTCCCATTTCATGTTATGCAAAACCATTTATAGATTCAGATAAAGATATTATCGGCGTCGGTATCAAAGACACTGTTTTCTATGGTTGGACAGAGAGGAAAAAAAATTATGTTTGGGAGTGTCAAGGACAAGCCATTAAAGAGTTCGAAATAATATCTCCACCATTTGATATGACTCGGATTTGGCAAAATTGGATTACATCAGAAGGTATTAAACTCGATGCACTAAAAACAAAGCCTATTCGAGATGATGATTTAAAAACATTCGATGCGAAAAGGGCAGTTGACGCATTAGAAAATAACACCATAGTCCGCGAATCCATTGAAGAAATAAAAGGCTTTATTGAATCTCAGACAAATTACGCAAATTGGTTTGAAAAATGGCTAAAAAGTCATCGGAGAGCAGACGACGTTAAAATTTCAATCCATGAGTTGATGACTTCTGTTGCTCAATATCCGTGGCTACTCAGAAATATGCAATTTATAAATGACTTTATTTTATATGTTCCTGAAGATGTTATGCCGAAAGATTCCAAAATATCTGTCAGCTGTAAAGTTAAAGTGGATGACATGCAAATTGAGTGTTTTGGAATGCAATGCACCTTTGCAAATCAAAAAGACAAACTTTTTTTTGTTAGTACTATTCTCACGAGTGATGACGTAACCTCTTCTCAGTTTGATCCCGTAGAATTATTAAAATATCAAAGTCAGAAAGACCACAGGGACTTTCATTCTACAACTGGCGTTAGTGTTATATTGCGGAGTCAAAAGGTCAACGAGCTTTTGATGGGAAGTATTAATGGTTATAACAACGCTACCAAAACAAAACTATTTGATGCTGACGAATCTAATCTTCTCCGGGGTTACAGAATCTATGTCAGAGATAATATGGGCACTCCTGTCTGGAAACCGCTTTGTCGGGGAGATTATAGCTTTTCGGAAATGGATGGAAACTATTCATTTGTTTTACCCGGTGAAGATTATATTTCAATTTCAATGACAAGAGGATGCAAAGAGTGTAACGAGCCGAAAGCATGTAAAGAGGCAAAAGAGTGCAAAGGTTTACGTCAGGAGCCCGATGATAATACAGTGATTTGTACTCACGGGGTTCTTTTCCGTTGGGATGGGTGGAGCCTCTGCGCAAGCAGACCCTTTGACCTGCAACCGCAAGCAGACGAGATTAATCCGGGGCAAGTCTCGCATCCTGATGAGGCAAAGAACAATCCGATTATGAATTTTGCACGTATATCCTTTAATCCTAAAGAACTGCCTTCTTTGCGAGTAGGGAGCACATACAGTGTCATAATTGTTCCGGTAAACCTTGCTGGCAATAGCATGGATCGCGATGATGCTTATTCTATACTGAAGTATCCTTTAAAGGATCCCGTGACTTTTACATATTTAAGAAAAGACCCTATACGACTTCCCGTTGTCCATAATGCCAAATATTACAATAAAACTGAAAGCAGATTAGTTGTTCAAAGTGTTTCCTGCGATAGTCCATCGGGAGATAAAGTCACAGCCCATATAATTCCGCCAGAAATCTCGTTCGAACTTGCTGAAAAGTTAAGTATGTTTGATGATGATAGTAATAGACTTTTGGATTACGACAATGTTGTCGATATGCTGACATCTTCAAGAGAGACCTTCGGTAAGTTTAAGGAAATAGATGGTTTTGAACCAGACTATATCCCAGACCCATATGCGATGAATATAGAATTTTGTCTAACTGAGAAGGAACAAGATCGTGTCGATGGTCAAAAATGGACACCATGCTCGTTCCCTAGTGAAGATGGGTGGCAATCTTGCGTACCAATAGAATTGACATTGATAGGATCTAATGAAGAAAAAATTGAAACTGAGAAGGGTAAAATTAGGATAAATCTTGAGCCTGGCTCGAAAAAAGAACTTTACGTGAGGAACAGGATCGAGGAACAGACCCGGAATTTATTAAAAAAAGAGTTAATGAATTTTGAAAAAACTTCTCAAATTGAATTGATTCATGCGGTGCAACATCCCTCCCTTTCACTTATTAGTCAAACTTGTAAAAGGTCTAAGAAAAATGACGAATACTCGACTGAGGTAGAATTCCATTTAAACATAAGAAGTTATGGTGCACAGAAAATAGAAATTTTCGGATTATGGGATGAATACAATAAAACAAATCCCGAGGAAAGCACCTCAGTAAGAAAACTACTTCACGCTGAAGACATTATACCTACGCAGTTTAAAGATGGAAATTATACCCTGAATTTCTCATATGATTTTTCTGATAAAAAATTTAGGAAAATCAAAATTGAATTAATTGCCACTTCAGAATTTTACGAGTATTTCAAAAAAGATGTCTCGATTATAGCTTATGGTGACCTAAATGTGTTAAATGCAGAGATACCAAAAGCTCCTGAATGGAGAGAGCACGCATGGGTGCCTCATTTCCGATATGTGAGGGAAAAAGTAAATAATAACACTCTGGCACAAACGCGGTTTATCTCTGGTGTTACACTTCTTGTAAAAGAACCGTGGAATCTTACTGGCGAGGGTGAAAAGTTTGCAATTATATTAAAGTCAAAATCGGGCAACTTTAATTTTACCGATTCTAGTTACTTTCTGAAAGATCCCGTTTTCACGCCGGATCAAGTACCTGAAATATCAGATATAATTGATATCGAACCAGACGAGCAAACAGGCATGATTTTGATTAGCCCTCAATATGATAAGGATAAAGATGAAATCTGGATCAAAATTCCTTTTAACCAGGATAAAAGGAACTTCAAAAGTCCCCTTTTTTTAAAATTGGCAACCTGTCGCTTCCAGCCAAACTCTGAATCTGATCTTAAATTGCCTGAAATAGCTGCTTTAGAATTTATTCAGATTCCACCAGTTCGAACCGTAACTGTGACGAAGGGAAAACGTAATAAATATAGCATAATTATTACTCCCGACGACCTTAATGATTATTATGCAGAAGTAACTATCGAAGAGCAGACAGTCGGCGTAGAGGTTGGATGGTCAACAATTGAACCGCCGCTTGTTCGTAACCAAGATAAATCTTGGGAGTATGAGCACAAAGCGAGTGATAATAGTCTAAAGAGAATTGTGATAAAGGAATATTATCATGAGCGGGATAGTAGCCTCGAAGATGCAAATAAAAAGCTAACTTATGTAGATATAGTGAACATACCTTTTTGGGACTGATTTAGTACGTAGGAGTCATATTAATACGGATAATTGCTTCAGCTACAAAGAAAGTACCTGGGACGTATGTGTCAAGGATATGACGATTTGTCGCAATGATTTTTTGACTGTTCCCGATGTGCGCTGATCCTTACGAATAGTGGTCAAAGAACATTTCAGAAATATAAAAGATAAAAAAAAGTGTTTACGCAGATGTAATAAACATACACGATGGAGCAATGGTGAATAGCGGTGCTTAGTGTAATTGATTTTCAGTCATCTTCTATAGAGAGGGGCTAAAATGTACGATCAAGTGACAAAATACAGGTTCATATGGAAACCATCGGATAGGAGAGGTGAGATTGCCTTTTTTACTAATGCCTCGAAAGACACAACTAAGCTTCCAATTCTTTCTCCTGAAGAATTTTCTGCTATAGCTGCGATATTTCGAACCGGTCCTGTTTTTTGGAACGGTAGCTATTTTATATCTGGTGAGGGGTTTAGTTATCACACAAAGGATATAGATCAGTTTGGACCCTTCATTTGTGAGACCAACAGCAACGCTCAAAGAATCGTTGATCTATGTGAACAAGAATGGCCTAGCAACAGTAGTAACTGTAGCGGTTTCGTCATAGCTGTTACATCCGTGTTAGGGGTAACTCTGGCTGGAGATGCTAATGACATCGTTAACGCAATTCGATCTGCAGAGTGGGAGCAAATATCGAGCGGTAACGATGCAAAAATCGCGGCGGATGCGGGGAAGCTTGTTGTGGCCGGTTTGAGAGGTGACGAACAGGTCAATCCAGACGAGCACGGACATGTGGTAATAATAGTTAGTGGCCCGATAGCGAATGATCTATATCCAACAGCGTATTGGGGAAAATTGGGAGGCGTCGGAGAAAAATTCAAAACTATTAATTATGCTTGGCGAGCAACTGACAGAGATAGAGTAACTTATGCTGCAAAAACTATTTAATTCACTTTTTTTAAAGCTGTGAAGTGATCCAGATATTTGCTGTTCAATGTAACATTTAGGAGGAATACATGGCAAACGATATCACGGGATACTGGCAAACGGAAAGCGGATGTGTGTATCATTTTTCCCGGGAGGATGAATTTATAGTAGCCACCATCTACCGCCCTACAGCTTATCAGACATTATGTGGCATTAAGCCTGCCGATCTTGTATTTAAGGGCACCTTGGTTGGCAAAGTACTTGTGGGTGTGTTCCAGCAAAGGTGCCTCCTAAGTGACAAGGAAAGATGTCCTGGTGCTTGGTTAGCGTCATCTACACTATATCTTCAAGTGTCAGATTCCTTTGACCTAATGACAGGAGATTGCCTCATCTGGCATATACCGGACAATAGTTGCGAAGCTGATGACCGTCGTCTGGATGTCCTAACTTTCAAACCGGCGACGCCGGAAGAAAAAGTCACTGATACTTCTGGCAAGCACAAACACTTCACGTCGGGAGGATAGTGTTGTAACCTAATTAAGGGACGCTCACGAGCAGAAGATTATCCGCACATGTATAATACAAGGCATATATAAGGATGCTTCATCAGGTCTGAAATATCACCTGTCTCCACTCTGTCTCCAAAGGACTTTTGCCGAAGGGAAGTGCTTTAAAAATCAAATAGTTACAGTCGGCTCCGTTCTATTCGAATCTCACCCCCTCCGCCACTTAACTCTTTGATTAATAAGTAAACTCACTCCCAAAAACACGTCTCCAATACGTCTCCAGATATAGTTTGTTGGTGCATCTCAGTATTGACTACTAGTAATACCAAATGTCCCACTGTGTAAATCTGGATCTGGACCACCGGAAATACTTTAGGAGGTCCCGTTCAATCCAGTATTTGTCAAATCTTTCAGGATCGTATTTTTTGCCGTACCACTTCGTATACTGTCTATGGTTTGGATGCCTGCTTTTTCTCATGGCATCGCAAAACTCAACATATCCGCCAATGCCGCCGACATCCTCCGGCGGACATGCCCTCTCGCCAGCCAGAAGAACTATAGGCGCATCATGTGGCCCGAGAGGATAATCCTTATGTTCTAAAATTATATTATGCCGCCAGGTATCACCGAAATCGTAGATGTACTCGAATGAAGTGACCTTGCCTTTTACCAAATTGCCCAACCTATAAAGGCCATCTTCTTTTCCGTCTTCCGGAGATTCTAGATATTCACTGTACCTTTTCCCTCCGATAGTGAATTCATGAAGATGGGAATCTGTCCATCCCATAACAATTTGAATTACGTCGTGAAGTCGATCAAGAGTAATATCTGATGGGACAACGAATCGCCGCCAAATCTCGGGTTCAATATCAGCGAGCGTTACTCTTAAAACATATAAATGTCTTTTCATCCTATGTCTCTTCTCAATAAGCGATGCGATCTGACCAGTATCGGGGTGAGCGATGCAAATGTGCGACAGCCACTACAACTACGGTATCGCCATCTATGCCATATATCAACCCGTAAGGGAAGCGAGCAAGCAGGCAGCGTCTCAACCCAGGATCGATTTCCAGACAAGATAGCGGGTAGGTAACAACCCGACGGACTGAGCGATCCAATTCATCAAGAAATTCCCTGCTCATTCCAGCCGCTTGTTCGTTATACCACGTTACGGCATCGTCAAGTTCCTGCTGGGCCAAAGAAAGAAATCGAACCTTCATTACTGTTGATACTTATCCATGATTTCCTGATAGGATGCTGAAGGAATGTGCCCAGCTTTGTAAGCTGTCCATCGTTTGCGGGCCTCTTCAGCCCATACGCGATCAATTTCCGGATCCGGCTTATCAAGGTCGGTCAGGATCACGTCCACCAACCTCAGTTTTTCAGTATCCGGTAAGGAATGGATCTCCAAAGCAAGCTTTTCGGCAGTTTTTGTCATTTCAGCGCCTCCTCGATCATAATAAAATACAGCTATACGCCTTCTGAAGCATGATTTTATTATAATCTTTTTTCTCGTGTCATGCTCAGTGCGTAACTGTTTATAATAAGATTGTCATTATTTGATTCGGCTGTCGCTTTCTGCAGGGCAAGTTTTAGCAGAACCTGATAAGCCTTGGTATCCACCCAGTCCGCATCCAGTGTGTCAATAATTAAATCGCCATGCTTATATGCCTGATATCCGCAGATGTATTTTTGCCCCTCATGAGTGATGACCGTAATGTCCTTCCGAATATGTCACCCGGGACCAGATGGCTGCCTTCCTTGACAGGGAGGTTTCTTATTCATCAATTACAATGTGCATGTTTTGACCCTGCCACCCGCTCCCAATTGATGCTTATTGGGGAGCTGGTAAAAAAGCAGGCAACATGTTGATAACCTAAGCTATAATAATGTCGAAGTGCTGCCAGAAGCGTAAATATATAGCAGGACGGTAGTTTCAAGATACAGACTCTATTATTATCGGTTACGGAAATAGCGATCTTGCTTATATGTGTGGGATGCAGGTAATAAGACCCTTTGGGGGCCTTCCTGGGGCGAATTTGGTCGGGAATGATGGCCTTATATAATAGACATAATAGTGATGCTCAAGGGGGCGATTTTTCATTTGTGCAACTTAGATAAACAACGTCCCAACGGTCAAGATTGAAAGACTTTACGAGGCCAATACCGCAAGCACGTCTGAATATCGAGGACAAGAACCGCTCAAACCTCTTTGCCTGGCGTGGTCAGTTCTCCCCTCAGCTTATCGAGTGCATACTCGATGCGTATTGCCTTTCGGACGCGGTAGTACTCGATCCCTTCGTCGGGAGCGGGACGGTACTTTATGAAGCAGCTGTCCTGGGCTTATCCGCTTTTGGATATGAGATCAACCCCTCTGCTTGGAGTTTCAGCAAGTTGTATGAGTTTGCCAATGTACCTCCCGAAGCACGAGATGCGGCTATATTAGAACTGCGCAGTAGAATTGATGAGGAGTTCCCGGTTATCATTTTCTCAGATGACCATTTGCCTGGAGACGCGGTAGAGCAGAAAATAATCCGCATTGAACGGTTGATCAGCGATAGCGCAAAAACTTTGTGTAACGCGCTCGTTGTCACGCTTGATATTTACAACAATAAAATAACAGGTGATTTTGTTCAAAGTAAGTTCAAAGCTCTTGCGGAACTCGTCCGGCGGCTTCCGTATTCCGACCGGCAGATCAAGGCTGATTTGCAAGATGCCAGAGCTCTACCTTTACAAAGCCAATCGGTTGATTTCGTAGTCACATCCCCGCCCTACATCAACGTATTCAACTACCATCAAAATTACCGGAGATCTGTCGAAGTTCTCGGCTGGGACTTGCTCAGAGTTCACCGACACACATTGACGATGTTCTCATCGTGAGGAAGTCGAAGCGTATGTCTTCCAATGTCCGGCAGGAATACAGAAGCGCCAGGGAAAGACGAGAGAATCGAAACGAGTATGTCCAGTTTCTGGAGTCGGCTAAGTATTATGTTGATGTTTTCATGCGTATGATAGACAAGGTTCAGCGCCTAATCGACGATACAACCCCCGAAATGGACGCCGTCCTGAAGAAGGGTCATTTTTGATTCGAGACGTAAATGAAGAATGATCTTTGACGAAAATAGTAGGCAATATAGTCCCAAAATAGAAGAGGTAGCTCTCGTACTAAGAGAAGAGTATAGGGACTTTGCCCATCACAACAAGAAGAACCCATTGGACGAGCTTTTTTTTATCCTGTGCAGTGTGAAGAGGAGTGAAAAGGTATATAGCGAAGCCTTCAAATCCCTGAAGCGTAATTTCCCGCGGTATGAACAGCTTGCCACAGCGTCTATTAATAAAATAAGCGGAGCTGTATCTTGGGGCGGCTTGCAAAACCAGAAGGCAACGGCCGCTAAAGAAATTGTCAGGCGTTTGATAGAGCATTTCGGCCGGCCAACATTGTCGCCACTAAAAAAGATGTCGGATGAAGATTGTGAAAGGTTTCTTGCAAGCCTTCCCGGAGTAGGGGAAAAAGTTGCCAGATGTGTAATGCTTTATTCATTTGACCGGCAGGTTTTCCCGGTTGATGCCCACTGCTGGCGTATGGCTAAACGATTAAATTGGGCTGCCATAGACGATAATCCCACCGCAAAGAACGTGGATCGTCTGCAAGAACAAATACCGCGAGATTTACGATTCTCATTGCATGTAAATATGGTCTCTCATGGACGCAAGATATGCGTAGCCCGTTCTCCAAAATGCCGTGAATGTGTAATAGTCTCTTTCTGTAGGAACGGCAAGGACTGTTAGTAGAAGTTAGCATTTTATAGCATCTCCAGCTCCTTTCCAATTTTTCATTGATTCTCCTACCTTTTTCGCTAGTAAATCCTTGCCATGATTCAGATAGTTGGGGATCTTCATCAAGGGAATCACCGGGGTGGGAGGTGCGGCACTCAAAACACCCCGGATTGAATCGTAGAGATGCCGACGCAGGAACTTAGTGATTGTCCCGTTTTTCCTGTCAAGTTTGTTTATGTTTTCAATAATTACATCATCAAACGGATCGCTGTAATATAAACGAAAGGAAACCGGCATATATTTTCTATTATTCATGGCTCACCCTCTTGGCATACTTAAAGAACCCTACCGCGTTGGCAGTCTGGGAATTCTCTAAAACGCTGCCCTGTTTATACTTATCAAGGAAGGTTCTCAATACCAGAACGGAACCTCCCGTCAGCAATATCCTGTCAATCTCCCAGGTATCGTCCCAAAGCGTTGCCACTTCTGCCCTTATCGCCTCTGCCAGTTCCGTTAATCTATTTTTAGAAAACTTGGATATGTCATGTTGTTCGCCAAACGTTTTTACATATCCGAGTTTGACTGCCTGCTCTATGGCATGAGGCTCCAGCATTAATCCATATTCCGCATAGATATCCCTCGCAATTGAATCGCAAAATAAAATAAGACAAGGGGTTTTCAGAGAGCTTTATGAGGCAAGTTCCGGTATTGACCCTGATGTAGCTATTGTAAATATATCCTCTCCAGACTTACTGCCAATCTGCTTGTCTGGACTCGGAGTCTTCAAGGTGGAATTGGCAGATAAAACGGTACGTGATGCGGAGATATTTCTAACTGTTCTGCCAACATATGCAGGCACGAAAATTCTTCTCTGTTCCGAGAAGGCCAACGAAGATTTGTTGAGTTTTTATGTCGGAAAGTACTTGGATGGTCGCCTAGATTTGCTTGCGCAAATTGAAAGCTGGATGATTCACCAGACAGATCACTGGTTCATAACACCCTCCCATTGGCATTCTTTGCCAGAGCCTCGCAAAACAGCCCTGCTTGAGTTGATCTTTTCGAATCGCAGCTCGCTGTCAAGTGAATGCATACTATCCGTGCTTGATCAAGCACGGAAGAACGCTATATCTGAGTTTAGGATGTCGCAGGAGTATATCGATGACGTTGATAGAGCAGAAGCCAGAATCAATAAAGATAAGCTAAAGTTGGCGAAGATCAACTGAAATAAGAATAACCACCACAAGCATCCGAAAAGCCGGGATGACAGTTATTCAGATAAATCAGTTGTTTTTTGATTTATGAGTGTCTCCACTTTGTCTCCAATGGCGTTTTACCGAGCGGAAGTGCTTTAGAAATCAAACAGTTGCAGTTGCCTCCGTTCTATCCGAATCTCACCCCCTCCGCCACTTAACTCTTTGATTAATAAGGGAAGGCATCCCCAAAAATACGTCTCCAATACGTCTCCAACTTGTCTCCGGTGACAGATTGAAAAGCCCCGAAAGTTATACCAATTTTTTGCATGATCGATGGCATAGGCTTTAAGTTTTACTACCGTAGAACACGCACACGTGATAAAATATAAAAACAAAATGAGGAGGTGACCGATGGGTACGACAACTGCAAAACAAATCAAGCACCCTTATATTTCGTCCAACCAGAAAATATCAAAAGGTGCGCCAGTCATTGCGGGCACAAGGGTGAGAGTAACGGACGTGGCAATAGAGTATGAGAGCCTTGGATTCAGCCCCGACCAAATTGTAGAGGCACATCCGCACCTGACTCTCGAAGCAGTTCACGATGCTCTTTCGTACTATTATGAAAACAGGGTCTCAATGGATGAGAAGATCAGGAAAGAAAAATATTTTATAAAAAAGATTTCATCCAAATCTAATTCTTTTATCAAGAAAACCCTTGGGTAAGCTTAAATTTTATCTTGATGAAAGCGTCAACGTTGTAGTTGCCAGCGGCTTAAGAAGACGTGGCATTGAGGTTGAAACAGCCGTAGAATCCGGCAATCTCGGCCTCCCCGATGACGCTCAGTTGGCGTACGCTGTCAATAATGACTTGGTTATTGTCACTCCTGATGCCGATTTTTTGACCATAGCAATGGATACCAGTCACAAAGGAATTGTTTACGCTCACTTGCAGAAATACCGTATCGGTGACCTGATAAGACGATTAAAACTCCTTTGGGAAATTGTTGAAAGGGACGATATGCTGAATCATGTTGAGTTTTTGTAAAAAGGTCAAAATCCCCGATTATGAAAAGACTTCACCTTCAAATATCGGAAAAAACGAAACTCACTTGTAGGTGGTTAAGAAAAGGTTTCATCTTTTTTAAGTAAAGCCGCCATGCTACAAAAAACAAAACCTGTTACTGGACAATAATATGCTTCAACATGCAGATAGTCTTCATGCTGAACTTAATAAGCTGCAGGCCCGTCTTGATGAAATAAATCAGGAACGTGAGCATCTTGAAAAGGAAATCGAGATACTGCAAAACAAGCTTTTTGAAGCGATAACTTCAGTAACAACGCCGACCCCACTTACTGTATCATCCACGGAAGAAAAAATAAAATTGTTTCGTAGCCTTTTTAGAGGGCGGGAGGACGTTTATCCTGTTAGATGGGAAGCGAAGACCGGGGAAAAGTGCGGTTATTCACCTGCCTGTTCTAACGAATGGAAGCGGCCGTTATGCATCAAACCGAGAATAAAGTGTTCTGTATGTGAAAACCGGGAGCTTGTCCCTGTGACAGATGAGGTAATTCAGGCTCACATTACTGGTAAGCACACTATTGGTGTTTATCCGCTACTGCCAGATGAAACTTGTTGTTTTTTGGCAGCGGATTTTGACAAAGTCACATGGAAAGAAGACGCTGCGGCTTTTCAAAACCCTGAGTTTTATAAAGCTCAGGCCATGCGATTATCGACTTACGGAAAGGAGAGGATAATATCGTGCGCCGAAGACTTTGATAAACACATAGGGCTTCCCAGAGGCTGTTTAGGTGAAGCGCTTGAGCTTCTGAAAGTCCACGGCATCAGGGCTGATATCGGGGTATAAAGCGATTGGATATTCGATTCAGGATCGTTGAGGGGTAAGTTTAATTCTCATTTCATTGAATGACAGGGAACAGTTGCCCGCTGGTGGAATGCATGGGTGCCGGAGATTGTCTTTAAAAGGATCGGGCTTCGTCGGGTGATAGCGAGACAGTGATGGTATCCCTAAGCTGCTCCCTGTCCGGTGTCATCCTGATCTTTTCGGCAAACATGCCTGCAAATGTGCGCCAGAAATTGATTGAATCGGAAAGCTGAATGGATTTGTCGCTGAAGCCGAGGAAAAGAAATGCGGAGTCCTTGTCCGCGCAGGACCGCCGGAATATCTCCTGTTGCAGCAACTGCCGGCTCTTAGGTACCCGTTCTTCAGACGGCGACCATTCAAGCTGGACATCGCCGCCCGGCATTATAACTGCATGCAATTCGCTGTTCATAAACTTAGCCGCCTTCCCAGTTGAATTTAAATGGGAAGGCGATATCGAAAAGATGAGGTCTGGGAGAAGTGGTTCTCGTTGATACATCCATATTTGCTCTATCGGTTACTGTCTGATAATATTCTTTTTATAGTTCATCCGGCCTCATACCTGTTTTTTTTTTGCAATTCGGGCAAGCATACGCGGAACAATTTCCTCCCCATCATGAAAGGCAAACACATAATCAGGATAGCCAGGCATTGAAAGAACGCTGCGAGAACCGGAGGCATCTCGTTTGATAGACCATCCGATGCGAATAAGTGCGGCAAGGACGGTTCGGGTCTTGGTGGACGGCCATTGACTCATGCAGGCAGCGCGAAAAGCTCGTCGAGTTCCGGGATGGTTTCGCCATGATCAAGCCGATCTGCAATAACGCGTAATGTCAAAGCTTCCGCTTTGGCAATGGCCTCTTCCCGCGTCCTTCCATAGATCAGGACACCGGACATTTCGGAAACCTCGTCAATCCAGCGCCCGTCTTCTTCCTTCTCGATTTCTATTTTCATTTTATATTCCTTTCTCATCAATCAAATATACCATATCGCATGGGGGCAGAATTAAAAAAGACGGGCTGTTATTTATGCGATGAGGTGGCGAATCCCTGTGCAGCTTGAACTGAGCTGAGTGACCCTTCCGAGACATCTGTCGAAGGACTGATTGATATTGCAGCAAGGGCATCCGAACGATCTGCAGCGTTAACGGACATTTTGGTTGTCACATGTTCTATTGCATCCCCTCCGGTTTTTGATAGATTTTTGCGGGATTATAATGGTATATATAAAAGAACTGATTTTTACGGGATCTATTCTCATCAAATTTTTTGCCGGTAGATAAAAAATGAACTTTTTCACTAAATTGTATTACAAATTCCGCAGGACCTGGAAAGCGATACAACTGTACCTGATTATTTCCGGTCCCGGTATCGTTGTCATGATCGCAGACAATGATGCCGGCGGCATAACAACATATGCGGCAACCGGCGCAAAATTCGGCTACAATCTCATATGGTTTTTGATAATTTTAGGACCTATCGCTTACTACGTGCAGGAAATGACAGTCCGTCTGGGCACTGTGACGAAGCGCGGCCATGCAGAAGCTATTTTTGACGGCTTTGGAGCGTTCTGGGGCTGGTTTTCCCTGCTCGACCTTATAATGTTAAACTGGTTGACGCTGGTGACAGAATTCATCGGGATGACTGCGGCGCTTCACATTTTCGGCATACCGCCTTATTTGACGGTGCTGGTTGTTTGTCTTGTCATGGGCACAATGATTATACATGGCCGTTACTGGACTTGGGAAAAAATTGCCCTTGTATTCTGCGCATTTAATTTAATCTATATACCAGGGGCGTTTATGGTCAACCCATCCGTTCATAGCATCCTGCATGATGGAATGGTCCCCAACCTGCCCGGCGGTTATAACAACCAGCTCTTTTTTTATTTAATGGCAAATATAGGAACTACCATTGCTCCATGGATGTTATTCTTCCAGCAGAGCTCTGTTGTTGACAAAGGAATGAAGGAAAAAGACATTCCCTGGGGGAGGTTCGACACTTTCATGGGCGCTATATTCACCGTTGTAGTTGCTGTCTTTATAATCGTCGTGACGGGAACACTATTAAAAGGGGTCGACATAGATAGTGCGGCGCAGGCTTCACAGTTGCTCATGAAGACCAATAAGTATGTGGGAGCGTTCATGGCTATCGGCCTTTTTGACGCAGGACTTCTCGGCGCTATTTGCATATCGCTTGCTAGTTCATGGGCATTCGGGGAAGTATTCGGGTGGGCACATTCTCTGAACAACAAGATTAAAGAGGCCCCCTGGTTTTACGCAAATTATTTTATTACGCTGCTTTCGGCCGGCATCATTGTACTTATTCCGGGTGCGCCGCTCGTATTGATAACACTTTTTGTGCAGGTTATTGCGGTCACCTTGCTTCCTGCAGCCCTGGTGTTCCTCATGCTGCTCCTTAATGACAAGAAGACTATGGGCGAATATGTTAACAGGTTTTCGCAGAATGTTATCGGCACGGCAATTGTGTTGACCATTATTGTGTTGTCGACGTTATACGGCTTAAGTGTTTTGTTTCCCAAAATGTTCGGCTCATAGAGGAGGAAGACAGGCATGTTTAAAAATTTTATTAAGTACAATCTAGCCAAGGTCATTGAAATAAACAAAAAATATTCCACGCCACGGATTGAAATGTCCCAGTCGGTGAAATTTTCTCTGTTGACGCTGCGGCTGTATCTGATTTTTCTGGTAGGACTGTTGATTTACAAGTTTATAACTCTTATTACATAGGACCGGTGCATATTGACGAACATGAATGGAAATGGAAACAAGACAGCGAATCACGCAAAGCTGGAGCGCGTGTTTCGTCTTAGCGATATTATCGGCAGAAAGGTGTTGCTTGACGGAAAAAAAGTTGGCAAACTTGCTGATATTATTATTCTGGAGACAGAAAAAATACCAGAAGTCACTCATTTTTGGATCAGGCGGCCCTTCGGCTACAAGTCTTTGCTGGTCCCGTTGGAAAAAATAAAAGAGATAAAAGATAGCGAGATCATTATAGAAGCGGCGTCCATCGAACACTACGAAAATGAGCCTGGCACGTCGCAGATTCTTCTGAGAGATCACATCCTTGATAAAAAAGTGCTAGACCTCGATGACAATGAGGTTGAAGTAGTGTATGACGTCAAACTCGTACAGCGCAATGGCAAATTGTACGTGAGCGAAGTTGACTTCAGTAAGTATGGCTTATTGCGCAGGCTTGGCTTAAAGTGGGTGGCAAAATTTATATACGGTCTTGCCGAGAAAATAAAAAAAGAAACCTTGTCGTGGACCTACGTTCAGCCTTTACCTGAGCACCTAGGCAGTTTTTCGGGCAACGTTAAATTAAAAGTGCTGAAGGAAAAACTTCCTGAAATCCATCCGGTCGATCTGGCTGATATACTTGAGGAACTGGATCACGGCCAGCGACTTGCCATTTTTAACGAACTCGATACCCAGCATGCATCCGATACTCTTGAAGAAATAGAGCCCAGGGTCCAGAGAGATCTCATTTCTTCAATAAGAAAAGAGAGGGCTGCTGAATTAATTAATGACATGACCCCGGCGCAGGCAGCCGATATTCTCGCCATACTGCCGGCTGCTGAGACAGATGAAATCATAGCACTTATGGACAAGGACAACGCCCAGAAAATTCAATTCATTCTGGATAAACATGAAGAGAAAATATCCAATTTCTCGACGTCATATTTTATAAAGCTGCCTGCCAAGACCCGAGTAAGCCAAGTCCTTCTGCAATACCGTGATATTGCCAGGGACAAGGATGAGATTATGTATCTTTATATCGTTGCAGAGGAGGACAAGTTGTTGGGAGTGGTAGACCTCAAGGAGGTATTGCAGGCCAATCTCGACGAGACTCTGGAAGATATAATGACCACTAATGTCATAAGTCTGCATCCTGACAATACACTTCTTGAAGCCGCTGAAATGTTTTCCCGTTATAGTTTCCGAGCAATCCCGATCGTCGACGACAACAACGTTATCTCAGGGGTCATTCTCTACCGGGATATAATAAATTTAAAACATCGTTTTGTCTGATCCGGAACCCGGGAAAAAGGGACAAGGGGTCAGTTCCAGGATAGTGAGGCAAGGGCGATATTGCCTGACCATGTACGAGCATCTAAGGGACGAATACGCGATTTGCGGGCCGCCGTACCATGACTAATAATAACCGGACGTCATGGATTCCCATCCGCCGCCCAGGGCTTTGTAAAGGGCGATGAGATCAATTGCGATATTGTCCTCACTTTGCACTAAAGCGTTTTGTGAGGTGTAAAGCGAAAGCTGGGCTTCGAGAACGTTCAGGAACTGGATCTGGCCCGCGGTATAAAGCTGCAAGGACAAGTCCACAGCCTTTTTGTTGGCGATCACAGCATCACTGAGCGACTTATGGTGCTCCTGCTCCTTATTAAACGCAATTAAAGCATTCTCGACATCCTGGAACGCTGCAAGGACTATTTTCTGGTAGGTGATGAATGCCTGGTCACGGAGCGCCTCCTGCAAACGCACGTTCGATATGGTGGCCCCGCCCTGGAAGATGGGCCAATTCAGTGACGGACCGAAAGAGAACGAGCGGCCGGCATCCGTCCACCAGGTGCGCAGCAGGTTGCTTTGCCAGTTCACAGAACCTGTCAGTGAAAAAGACGGAAAAAGCTGAGCGACAGCGACACCGATTTGGGCAGTGGCGGCATGGAGTTGGGCCTCGGACTGGCGGATGTCAGGCCGGCGGCGCAGCAGTTCTGACGGCAGACCGGCCGGGATTTTCGCAGGGACCCTGGGAAGGGCGCCTGCCGGCGCCAACTTGTCGAGCAAAGCCGCAGGCGGCTGTCCCAACAGCACGCTTAAAGCATAAATGGATTGCTGCGCCGATGTTTCGAAGACCGGGATCTGAGATTCGGTTGTAGCGACATTAGATTCGGCCTGGGCAACATCGAGTGCGCTGTCGAAACCCACGTCCAGTAGTTTGCGTGTAATCTCGGCGGTATGACGCTGTGCTTCAAGATTGTTTTGTGCGATCACAATCTCCTGCTGGTAACCGCGGAGCTGTATGTAATCAAGCGCCACTTCGGCAATAAGGCTGACCTGGACGTCGCGTATGTTCTCGATTGCGGCCTGAACGTTCGCTCCTGCCGATTCGACGCCGCTGCGTATGCCGCCGAACAGGTCGAGTTCCCACACAGCATCCAAACCTGCCTGATAAAGGTCCTGCTGCAGATTGTCCGGCATAGTGGCTGCCGAGTGCAATCGCTGGTAACCGGCTGAGGCTGCAAGTGACGGCCACAGGCCCCCAACGGCTATGCCGCGTAATGCACGTGCCTGGCGCAAGCTTGCCTCAGCAATTTGCAGGTCGAGGTTAGTCTTGACCGCTTCCTCAACCAGTTCATTCAAGATAGGGTCGTTGAACTGCCTCCACCAATGCGTGAGGTCAGCAGGCTGCGCGGTGGCCACGGAAGGTTGGTCCGCGGGAATCTTTGACACCCCCTCCCATGCAGGGGGGACCACAGTCGGCTGAGGCGGGTGATATTGCGGCCCTATCATGCATCCGCTGATTATAACAACGGCCAATCCGGCCGCAATCAAAACAGGAGCAGAATACCATTGTTTGTTCACATTCATACTTGAGTCCTCACTCATACCTGAGAGCATCGATGGGATCTAGCCTGGAAGCTTTCCATGCCGGATAGAAACCAAAAATGACCCCCACACTGGCCGACACCACTACTGAAACCACGATGGCGCCCACCGAGGGCGCAGTCGGCCAATGCAGCACCGCTGTTACAATATGCGAAGCGCCGCGTCCCAGTATTATACCCATAGTGCCGCCTATGAGGCACAGAATCACAGCCTCTGTCAAAAACTGCCGCAGGATGTCCGGCGGCGCTGCGCCAACCGCCATGCGCAGCCCGATCTCGCGCGTTCGTTCGGTGACTGAAACAAGCATGATGTTCATGATGCCGATACCGCCGACAACAAGCGAAATCATTGCAACGCATAACAGGAGTTTGGTTATCAACTCAGTCGTTGAGCTCATCGCCTTGGTGATCTCGGTCATGTCACGTATTACGAAATCGTCAGGGTCCGAAGGTTGAAGATGGTGACGCTCGCGAAGCAGCTCAGCCATCTCCTGCATAGCGGAAGGAATCTGGGCGGCAGACCGGGCATCGGTCAGAATCTGGTCCACGGTCGTAAACCTGGTTTGCTGCGGCGTGTCGGTCTGTTCTGTGGCAGAAGCAACCGGGTAGAGGTTCTGCTGGAGATTGGGATATGTCTGATTGAGCGCAGTGACTTCGTTGGTATTAGACGTATTCGTGGCGCTCTGATTGGAAGCGGAAAGTGAAGTAGCCACCACCCGGTATTTGATGGTTGTCCATGGCGCCAGGAGTATATCGTCCTGGTCCATGCCCATCATGTTCGCTCCCTTTGTGCGCAATACGCCGACGACCTTGAACGCCACATTACGGATCCGGATTTCCTTGCCTATGGGCGATTCTCCGCCGAACAACTGTCTTACGATTGTCTGACCGATCAGGCAGACTTTGTTTACGTTGAGGACATCATGCTCTGTGAATGGTTCACCACTGTCCAGCTCAGTCCAGTCCCGAACGTCAAGGAATGAAGGAGTAGTGCCGTAAAGGTAAGTCGGGACATAGTTGCGGTTGCCGTATACCAGTTGTGTCCGGGCACGCACTATCGGCGCAACATTGCGTATATCCGGGGACTCCTTCATGATCGCATCCGCATCCTGCGGAGTCAAAGTCATCATACTGCCGAATCCCATATTGATGCCGCTGATGTTGCTGGTCCCCGGAATGACTACAAGGGTGTTGGAGCCCATGCTGGCCATGATACGTTGGATAGAGATAGTCGCCCCGTTGCCCAATTCCGTCATTGTGATGACCGCGGCTACACCTATGACAATGCCAAGGGTTGTAAGCATTGTCCGCATGACATTGCGTCGCAGGGCATTCACGGCCGTTTTGAGGATGCCAACCCAGTTCATGCGTTGTCCCGCGTTTCACATGTAACGGTGCTTTTTTCTATCAGGCCGTCCCTGATGTAAACGGTCCGCCTTGCATGTTGCGCGACGCCTGGATCGTGGGTGACAAGGATGATAGTGATGCCGTCGGAGCTGTTCAGCTGCTGGAACATCTGCAGGAGTTCCTCGTTGGTGCGCGAGTCGAGATTACCGGTCGGCTCATCGGCAAGGAGCACCTCCGGATGGTTGATCAGCGACCGCGCGATAGCCACCCGCTGCTGCTGGCCGCCTGAAAGTTGAGACGGGAGGTGATCAAGGCGGTCGGCCAAGCCGACTTTTTCGAGCAACACGGCAGCTCGTTGCTTCTTTTGGTTCTCGGTCAGGTTCTCCCTTGTATAGATCAGTGGCATCATGACGTTCTCCAACGCCGTCGTGCGGGGCAGCAGGTTGAAGGTTTGGAAAACGAAGCCGATCATCCGGTTTCGCAACCTCGCCCGTTCACTTGCATTAAGTTTAGAAATCTCCCTGCCGTCAAACCAGTACTCCCCAGCGGTCGGACGGTCCAGGCAGCCGACTATATTCATCAGAGTACTTTTGCCGGAGCCGCTGCTTCCCATCAGGGCCACGAATTCGCCGCGTGATACGCTCAACGAAACTCCCATAAGCACCGGCACATCGACTTCGCCCAGACGGTAAGTTTTGCGAATATCGCGCAATTCTATCAAATCCATAACTCTCTTAGCGCTTTCTCTGTCCAACCTGGGGGGTGAATGGACTCCGCTCCGCCCCGGGCCCAGAGCCGGGACTTGCCTTGCTTTCCACTGTAGTTTCTCCGACAACGGCTTGCAGGCCTTCGGCCAAACCCCTGCCTTCGACTTCAGTTACTGCTCCGTCAGTCATCCCGACATTAACATGGACAGGCCGGACGAATTTGCCTTGTGCTACCCAAATGGTACCCCGGACCTGCGCGGCGCCGCCACTATCATGCACTCCTTCCCTGTCAGCACCCGATGGTCCGGCATGACCGCGGGGCTTGCGCCTGTCTTCCGGCGCGATCTCGTTTGGCAGGGGGGCCCAGCGCAAGGCCGCATTTGGAACTAACAGCACGCCGTTCCTGCTTCCAATTTTAAAATTTGCATTTGCAGTCAGGTATGGCAACAGTTTGCCGTCGTTGTTTTCTGTGTTGACCTCAACAGTATACGTGACAACATTCTGCGTCATAGTAGCGTTGAGTCTGATTTTGCCGACCTGCCCATGGAATACTTTATTAGGAAACGCATCCACAGTAAACGTGACCGGCTGACCTGGCGAAATGCTGCCGACATCGGCTTCATTGACCGAGAGCCAAATCTGAATGTTCTTTAAGTCTGTCGCAATGAGGAACAGGCTGGTGGCGCTCATACTCGACACAACGGTCTGCCCGATATTTACCCTCCGGTCAACAATCACACCCCTGACCGGCGACTTGATGGTGCAGTAGCCCAGATTGACCTGCGCGGTGTCGAGGTTGGCTTTCGCCAGCGCCACCGCGGCCTTCGTTTGCTCGACTGATGCCTCAGAGGCTGCCAGGTTGGCCTTGGCAACCTCGTAATTTGCCTGGTACTGGTCATAAGCGCTTTTCGCCAGCGCATCGGATGGCCCGAGCTTCTGCGCCCTGTCCCAGTTCAGCTGTGCCAGCAGCAAGTTCGCCTTCATCTGAAGGACATTGGCATTGGCGCTGAGGTTGTTGGCCATGGCCTGTCGCAACTGGGCCTTCGCAGCTTCCACTGCTGCGGCATAAAGCGAAGCATCAATTCTCGCCAATACTGTGCCGGCTTCAACAGGAGAACTGTAATCGATCATCTTCCCGTATTTGTCTTTACCGAAGCTGCTGATAATGCCGGAAACCTGGGCGCCTACATCCACTACTACCACCGGCTCTACAGTGCCCGTTGCGCTGATAGTGGCCTCAAGGTCGCCCCGCTTAACAGCAACCGTGCGAAAAATCGGCCCTTTTTCCTTTTTGGAGTGGGACCACCACGCGCCCGCAATGATTAAGGACAGTACAATTGCTACCAGGATTATGTTTCGAATTGTTAGTCGTATGCGCATTTATATAAGTTAACAGAATGCTTCAGAGACTTTCCAACTTCCGGAGTATTCTTATTTCCGGCATTTACATATTGTTAGTCGCTAAAGAAAAGAGAAAGGTTACAACAGTCTGATATAATCATTATGAAATATAGCGAACAAAAGCGGACCAAAAGCGGACCAAAATTGACAAAAAGGACTGCGAGCGCTATAAGGTAACTAAGGAGAGAACAAAATGAAAAAGAAAAGAAGAATGAAAATAGTATCAGCACTGTTTCTTTGCTTTATGATCTCCATGACGCTCATGAATTGTGGTGGAGGCGGGGGCAAAGCACCATCGGTTGCATTTTCCTCGATTGCGGTAACACCCTCGAATCCCACTATAACTGTAGGGGCAACTCAGAAGTTTAAAGCCACTGGTACAAATGCGGACGGGACGACTTCCGATATAACGATGCAGGCCACCTGGAGTTCATCCAACACAACGGTTGCAAAGGTCATCGGCAGCGGACTTGTTACGGGCGTTGGCGCAGGCAATGCGACCATTACCGCTACCGCGGGGAGTATCTCAGGGAGCACTACCATTACCTCGGCAGTTCCTATCTCTTCCACCTATCCGGTCGGTACTAATCCAGCCTCCATAGCCATTGACGCCTCCGGTAATGTGTGGGCTGCAAACGAGGGCGGCAATACAGTCACAGAGTTAAGCTCGAGCGGTACGCTGCTTGGCACATTCATCGTTGGCATTAATCCACATGACATAGCCATAGACACCTCTGGAAATGTGTGGGTGACAAATCAGGGGGCACTTTCCGTTACAGAGTTAAGCCACAGTGGGGCCCTGCTTGGCACTTTCATTGTTGGCAATAGTCCGCGCGGCATTCACATAGACGCCTCCGGCAATGTGTGGGTTGCAAACGAGGGCGGCAATACAGTCACAGAGTTAAGCCATAGTGGGACTTTGCTTGGCACATTTTCGGTTGGCATTGGGCCAGAGAGTCTCACCATAGATGCCTCTGGTCATGTTTGGGTGACAAACTTTCTCAATGACACCGTCACAGAGTTAAGCACCAGTGGAACGCTGGTTAACACATTCACGGCCATGACAGGCATTGGGCCGTGGGGCCTCTCCATAGATTCCTCAGGCGACGTGTGGGTAACAAATTACAGCGGGATCAGCGCTCTTGGCAACACCGTTACAAAATTAAGGTCTGATGGCACTGTGCTTGGCACGTTCACAGTAGGGAGCGGGCCAAAAGGCGTGGAGATAGACTCCGCAGGCAACGTGTGGATAGCAAATTTCGGCAGCGCCTCCGTTCCGGGTACCACCATTTCAGAGTTAAGCTCCATTGGTACTCTGCTTAATACATTCACAGTGGGAAATAATCCGGACGGAATAGCTATAGACTCGACAGGCAATGTGTGGGTGACAAATAACGGCAGCAACAGCGTTACTGTGTTGAGAGGAGCGGCAACGGGGCCACAGTTCCGCCCGTATCTCGGTCCCATTTGGCCATGATGGAATTAATGCCCTTGTCGAGTTAAATATGGAAATAGGTGCTAACAAGCACACTAATGTGAACCGCTTTGAGGCTTTATAGAATAAAAGAAGGCGACGTGGAATGAACCCACGTCGCCTTCTTTATTGAGTGTGTATTTTACTTAATGCGCCCTTACCTTTACCTCTTCCCCTGTTAATTTTGCTTCGGCAGGGGATGTGAGGGCCTC
>Ga0181533_1001614_pt1 | contig 28617 bp, 22 predicted proteins | sample PEATcosm2014_Bin_45_FD_119772 | JGI IMG/M metagenome (GOLD analysis project Ga0181533, IMG submission 119772) | Peatland microbial communities from MTU Mesocosm Facility, Houghton, MI, USA - PEATcosm2014_Bin11_60_metaG | ecosystem: Environmental > Terrestrial > Soil > Wetlands > Peat | place...
TCATTTGATCTTCAGGTTGGCGCGAACACGGCGGTGACCATCCCCGTGGACAGCGCTGACAACACGAACACGCTCAGTGGACTGGCGTCCTACATCAATCAGCAAAACCTGGGCGTCGCGGCCTCGGTGGTCACGAACTCCTCGGGAGCCAGCCTGGCGCTGGTCCCTCAGAGTTCCGGCGCGGCGGGAGTGATAACCATCTCGAACGACACCACGGCGGGCGGCAACGGGATGGGTTTCCCCAGTGTGTACAACCCCGCCAGCCCACCGGCAGGCAACGGAATGGATTTCACCGATGCCGTGGATGGGAAGGACGCCGTCCTTACCGTGGACGGCATCCCTGTCGACAGCGCCATCAACACGGTCACGGGGGTTATTCCGGGTGTAACCCTGACTTTATCCGGACAGTCGAGCACCCCGGTAACCCTCCAGATTTCTCCCAATTTGACCCCGATCGGCAACGACATCAACAATTTCGTCACGAGCTGGAACACCTTGATCCAGGCGGTCAATTCGGGCATTCAATACAACAGCAGCACGGGTACGGGCGGCACGTTGGCGGGAGACACGTCCGTTGACTTTGTGCAACAAGAGTTGCTGTCCTTGATCGCCTCCAGCATGTCCGGGAACAATGGCGTCGTCAATTTGCAATCGATTGGGATTGAAATGCAGGACGATGGGACGTTATCCGTGGACAGTACGACGCTAAATAACGCCCTGCAAAATAACTTTTCCGCTGTCCAAAACCTGTTCCAATCCACTTCCGGCGTGGGCCAGACGCTCCAAACGAGTCTTACCTCCTTGACCGATCCTGTTACCGGCCCCTTGAATGTGGACATGAACGGAATCAGCAATGAGGTGACCGACCTCAACAGCCAGATCAGTGATTTTCAGTTGCAACTCCAGAACACGCAGACGCAACTTTTGGCGGAATACAACACCATCAATGACACGCTCGAGCAACTGCCGGAAACGCTCGCCGAGATTAACAGCCAACTGAATGCTCTCAATCCTCCGAACTCGACAGCGTCATGAGACACCCTATGAGCCACCCTGCCCAAACCTATCGTCAATTCTCTGTCCAGGGCGCCACCCCCTTGGGCTTGGTCGTGATGCTTTACGATGGCGCGATCGCCGCCATGCAACGGGCGGTAGCCGCGATCGAGGCCCACGACGTTCAGAAGAAATGCACCCATCTAAATCGCGCGCAGGCGATCATCGCGCAGCTCGAGGGTACCCTGAACTTTGAACTGGGAGGCGAAGTGGCCCAGACCCTCAAGGCCCTTTACGTGTACGCTCGCGCCCAAACGCTGAAAGCCAACATCCAGAACTCCCCGGCGGTCCTCCGCTCGCTGATTGAAAAATTCTCGACCGTTCGCGAAGCCTGGTATCAGGCGGAGCACGGGCAGCAATCTTCCCCGTCAACGCCCGCCGGCGAGGAATCCCCTTACGCGCCTTCGCCCACTCTGGAACCGGGCTCCTGGCGGATGTCTGCCTAAGGGAGAAATCTCAAATTCCCTTGTGTGCTCCCCGAAAGCCCTTCCCCCTCTTGATCGGGCGTCCGCGGGAATCTTTTGTTCCCCCCTCAAAAAGCCTTTAAGACGGAAGTCATTCCGCCGATAAGAAGGGGTGTCTGGACACGGAATAGTTTTCCACTTGCCACAAGGTGCGTTGGTGGCCACAGCGAGCACGCCGGGAAGTTGCAAGATGTCAGAGTGGGAAAACAAGACTCCAATCGCAGTCGAGACCTGTGTCCTCACCGAGGAGACTCGATCCGGTCCGTGCAATGGCGGTTCGAATCACAGGGGGAAATTCCGCAATGGGCGACATGGATGACATCGTTAGGGATTTCCTCGTCGAGAGCAACGAGAACCTCGATCAGCTTGACCGGGACCTGGTAACTTTAGAAAAGGATCCGACGGCCCGGGAGGTTCTTTCCAGCATCTTCCGAACCATCCACACCATTAAGGGCACTACCGGTTTCTTGGGTTTCCCCCGGTTGGAATCCGTAGCGCATGTCGGCGAAAACCTCCTAAGCCAGTTGCGCGACGGTCGCTTGGTGCTGAACGCCGAGATTACTTCCGGGCTTCTGGCCATGGTGGACGCAGTTCGCAAGATCCTAAGCAACATCGAAAGCACCGGTCAAGAGGGGGAGGGTGATTACACTTCCCTCATCGAAACGCTGACTGGTCTGCAAGGCGGCGACAAGAAAGCGTCTGCTCCCGTTGCCACCGCCCCACCCTCCGACCTGTCCCCCGCGCCCCCCGTCACGGGGGAGCTGAGTCGAGAGCCAGAGAAAGCTGATCCTGGTCTGCCCCTGGGAGAAATACTGGTGCAAGCCGGCTGGGCTAAATCTGAGGATGTCAACGAGGCTCTGAAGCTCCAACACCAGGGTGACGACCGCCGCCTCGGTGAAATCCTTGTGGAAAAGGGTGCAACCAAGCCCGCCGCCGTGCAGGACGCTTTACAGGTCCAGGCGGAAGCCCGCGCTCCGGCCCTTTCCGATAGCAACATTCGCGTCGGCGTGAGCTTGCTGGATAAATTGATGAACTTGGTGGGAGAACTCGTACTGGCCCGGAACCAGATCCTGCAGTTTTCCTCGACGCAACGGGATACCAGCTTTCTGAACACCTCCCAGAGGTTGAACCTCATCACGACCGAACTGCAAGAAGGCGTCATGAAGACGCGCATGCAGCCCATCGGAAACATCTGGAGCAAGTTCCCCCGCGTGGTGCGCGACTTGGCCACGTCTTGTGGGAAACAGGTCAATATTGAGATGGAAGGCAGGGAGACCGAACTCGACAAGACCATCATCGAGTCGATCAAAGATCCGCTCACCCACCTCGTCCGCAATGCCGTCGATCACGGCATTGAGATACCTGAAAAGCGCCGTGCCTCCGGGAAGTCCCCTCAGGGCCACCTCTTCTTGCGCGCTTTCCACGAGGGAGGGCAAGTCAATATTGAAATCTCCGATGATGGCGCGGGGATCGATCTGGAACGAGTCAAACAGAAGTCCTTGGAAAAGGGCCTGGTCGCGCCTGACCAGGCATCCCGCCTGAGCGACCGGGAACTGTTGAACCTACTCTTTCTCCCCGGGTTCTCGACAGCCGAGAAAGTCACGAACGTTTCGGGTCGCGGCGTGGGCTTGGACGTAGTGAAAACCAACATCGAGAAAATCGGGGGCACAGTCGATATTCAAAATCGTGTCGGTCAAGGGACCACCTTGAAGATCAAGATCCCCTTGACCCTGGCGATTATCCCCGCCCTCATTGTGACCAGCAGTGGCGACCGCTACGCGATTCCGCAGGTGAGTCTGTTGGAACTCGTCCGCCTGCAAGGGGAGCAGGCTCGAAATGGCATTGAGAAGATCCACGGCGCGGCGGTCTATCGCCTGCGCGGAAAGCTTCTGCCCTTGGTGAACCTGAACCACGAGCTGCGCGTGGAAGAGACCGGGCTCGAACGCCCAATGGCAGAAAACAACGCTGTCAACATCGTCGTCTTGCAGGCGGATGACCGGCATTTTGGCTTGATCGTCGATGAAATCAACGACACGGAAGAAATCGTTGTCAAGCCCCTGGGCAAACAACTCAAGGGCGTTCCCACTTTCGCGGGAGCGACCATCATGGGAGACGGTCAAGTGGCCCTCATCCTGGATGTCCTCGGGCTGGCCCAACTGGCCAATGTGGTTTCCCAGGTTCGCGATCGAGTCGTGGGAGAGAAGGCCGCAGCAACGGAGTCCCGGCACGACGACAGGGAATCGCTCCTGTTACTGGGAGGGCCGGATGATGCACGGATGGCCATGCCGCTTTCCCTCGTGGCGCGCTTGGAAGAGTTCACCCGCACCGCCGTGGAGAAAGCTGGAGGTCGGCACGTGGTTCAGTATCGAGGCCAAATACTGCCGTTAATCCACCTCTCCTCCGCTGTCACCGAACGCCCCCAGGAAAGCCGGAGTTCAGGCCCGCCTGCGCCCGGAGTTGCAGACGAGAAGATCCAGGTCGTCGTGTACACCGACCAGGGCCGGAGCGTCGGGCTCGTCGTCGATCGCATTCTCGACATCGCCCACGAGGCAGTCAAAATCCAGAAACACTCCGGCCGCCACGGAACTTTGGGCACCATGGTCGTCCAGGGCCGAGTCACGGAACTGCTCGACCTGAAAGGCATCATCCAAACGGCTGACCCGAGCTTCTTCAACGAAGCAGTGGCGGCCTAGACAGGGGACATGTCATGGCAGGGAAGAAACAGTTTTCGACATTTGTGGTCGACCGACTGCTGTTTGGAGTCGAAGTTGAAAAAGTCCAGGAAGTCATCCGCTACCAGGAAATGACCCGCGTGCCTTTGGCCCCTTCGGTCGTGAAGGGCCTCATCAACCTGCGCGGCCAGATTGTTACCGCCGTTGACCTGCGACGCCGGCTGGGCCTCCGGGAACGCGCCGCCACCGATCTCCCTATGAATGTTGTCATGCGCCACGAGGATGGCGCGGTCAGCCTGCTCGTCGATGAAATTGGAGACGTCCTGGAAGTTGAGGAAGACGCATTCGAGTTGCCCCCCGGCACGCTCGCGGGGGAGGCGCGGGAACTCATTCGCGGAGTTTACAAATTGAAAGGCACGTTACTGATTGCTTTGGATACTGACAAGATGCTGAATCTGGAGGCGACTGCCGCGAGAGTCGCGTAGCCAGGGATACACATCAAAAGGGGCTTAAAATGAAAGCTAAATCATTTCCACCGAAAAGGAACAAAACATTCTTATTTGGACTTGCGACATGCATCGCTTTCATTGGCCTAACGGCAGCCTGGGTGACGGGAACAGAAAACAGTGGAAGCGTATATCCTCTTGGGGTAGAAACGGTTATGCCCGGAATGACCCCGGCCCCGGGGCAAACCGTTTTCGCCGAGTTTAATACCACTTACCAGGCCAACGGCTTTCTCGATGGTCAAGGACATAGCGCGGTTCCAGGCTTCAAACTCTCCGTTTGTGCTTTCGCTACCAAGATCAGTCATAACTGGGGTGTGCACCTGCTGGGGGGGGATTTAGTCAGTTGGGTCGCGTTTCCTCTCGCCAACGCCATGATACAGACCCCCGCTGGCAGGTACTCGACGACGGGTATTTCCAATCCGGTCCTGGGCACCGACATCGCCTACAGCCGCGGCAACTGGCATTGGTGGTACGGACTCGATCTGATGACACCGGCCCCCGTATATCACAAGGGTGGCCCCATCAATATCGGACAACACAACTTTGCTACGACGCCATCGGGTGCCTTCACCTACCTTCCCAATCACGGAAGAACGGAAATCAGTTCCCGCTTGCAGTACATCGTCAACTTGACCGACTCCGCCACCCACTACCATTCTGGCAATGAGTTCCTCTGGGAGTATGTCGCGATGCAAAACGTCACCAAGAAACTGGCGATCGGCGCAAATGGATATATCTACCAGCAAACCACCGATGACCGGCTCCTGGGCGTGATCTACGCGGGGGGAGATCGGGGACGAGACCTGGCCATTGGCCCGGAGGTGCACTATCAACTTGGCCCCGTGATTTTAATTGCCAAGTATTTCCGGGACACGCTGGTGCAAAACCGGCCGTGCGGGAACGCCTTCTGGATCGAGTTCGCGGTCCCCTTGTCGCACCCGCATCCGAAGCAGCAGGCCCAGCAACTGAGCCGGCTGAATTAAATGGACGCAAGGAATCGTTGCGTGGTGGAAAGGACGTCAACGAACCGGCAAGGGATGGCGAAAGCAAACATCACCTCTGCTTATAGCGAAATGGCCTCCATGGCAACGCTCCAAGAGGATCTTACTTGCATGCTGACGTCTCAAAGCTCCGTTCATTTTGGAGCAGAACAAGACGGGGCGAGCCCCATGGCGCAGATAGAAAAAATGCATAAGTGCCTCTTAGGGGAGATTTCGAAGATGCAGGGAGGGGTCATGTCCTCCTTGCCTGAGACTATGCACGTATTCGGGTCATACCCGACAGGCGCTTCGCCTCGCTCGATGGCGGGGCGATCACACTTTGGATTTCTAAACGGAGTCCATCGGACTTCTCAAATAAATGAGCGAGGTGACAAATGACGAAAGGCAGCGGCAAAAGACTGCGAGGTAGTGGAAGAGGTAAAGTTGGGGTGGACAAGGCCGAAGTGTACGACTTGATTCCAGGGATAGTGGTCGTTATGGACGCGAACCACACCATTCTGGACCTTAACGAGCCCGCAGCTAAGGCAGCGGGCAGACCGAAAGAGGACTGCATCGGAACCAAGTTCTGGGACCTGTATGACAACCCAGGCTGCCGGGCCGGAACCTGTGCGGCGGCTGAAGCGGTAAGGACGGGTAAGGTGTGCGAAGGAGAAGCCCTCCCAGTAGTTCAAGGCAAAGAAGTGCCCGTACTGGTCACGGCAGCTCCGCGTTTCGACGCAGCAGGACGGGTAGTAGGTGTCGTCGAACTCGTGTTTCCTGCCGCCGGTGACGTCGCGCTGGCTCGTGAAACGTCCCGATTGGCTACTGCCGTCGCGGAAGGGCGGCTCGCAGAGAGAATCGATGAAGGCAGGTTCCAGGGTCGGCATCTCGAAAGAGCTAAAGCGGTCAATCTGATGCTGGACACTATTCTCCCGGCACTCGACGAGGCGACCAAGGTCCTGCAACGGATGGCCGTGAACGACTACACGGTTCAGGTTAAGGGCAATTATAAGGGGGCCTTTGCCGCGTTAGCCGAGGGGACAAACACAGCACAGAGGCGAGTCCACCAAGTCATCCAAACGGCGAAGAAGGTTTCGGAAGGGAGCCTGGAGGATTTGCCGGGATACCAGAAGATCGGTCGCCGCTCCGAACAAGACGAACTCGTCCCCTCCCTCATCACGATGATGGAGAGCATTGCTGCGGTCGTGGCGGATGCCAACGTGCTGTCGAAGGCGGCAGTGGAAGGCAAGCTGGCGACCCGCGCTGACGCCGCCAAGCATCGGGGCGACTTCCGCAAGATCGTGCAGTGTGTCAACGAGACCCTGGACGCGGTGATCGGACCGTTGAACGTGGCAGCCAAGTACGTGGACGACATCTCGAAGGGAGCCATCCCGGCGAAGATCACGGACAACTACAACGGCGATTTCAACACCCTCAAAAACAACCTCAACACTTGCATTGATGCCGTAAACGCGTTGGTGGCCGATGCTGGCGTGCTGTCCAGGGCCGCGGTGGAAGGCAAGCTGGGGACGCGCGCCGATGCCTCCAAGCACCAGGGCGACTTCCGTAAGGTCGTGCAGGGTGTGAACGAGACGCTGGACGCGGTCATTGCGCCAGTGCAGGAAGCCGGGGGGGTGCTGCAAAAGGTTGCCGGTGGGGATCTGACAACGAGGGTCGAGGGTAATTACCAGGGTGACCATGCACGCATCAAGAACGACATCAACACCATGGCGGACAAACTGTCGGAGAGCATGGGGCAGATTAGCCATAACGCCCAGACCCTGGCCAGTTCTTCCGAGGAGCTTTCCGCGGTCAGTGCGCAAATGAGTTGCAACGCGGAAGAGACTTCCAGTCAAGCCAATGTCGTCTCGGCAGCAAGTGAGCAGGTTTCCAAAAACATCCAGACCGTGGCCACAGCGACGGAAGAGATGAGTGCCAGCATCAAAGAAATCGCCAAAAGCGCCACGGAAGCAGCCAAGATCGCGACTTCCGCGGTGCGGACGGCGGAAAGCACCAACGCCACCGTCGGTAAGCTGGGCGAATCCAGCGCCGAAATCGGGCAGGTCATCAAGGTCATTACTTCCATCGCCCAGCAGACGAATCTATTGGCCTTGAACGCCACGATCGAAGCGGCACGAGCTGGCGAGGCCGGCAAAGGCTTTGCGGTGGTGGCCAACGAAGTGAAGGAGCTGGCGAAGGAAACCGCCAAGGCGACCGAGGATATCAGCCGGAAAATCGAGGCGATTCAGGGGGATACCAAGGGAGCCGTGGAGGCTATTGGCCAGATTACCACCATCATCAATCAACTGAACGATATCTCCAACACAATTGCCAGTGCGGTGGAGGAACAAACCGCCACCACCAACGAGATTACTCGCAATGTGGGTGAAGCGGCCAAGGGAAGCTCACAAATTGTGGAAAATATCGTATCGGTCGCCACGGCCGCGAAAAGCACTACCGAAGGCGCAACCAACACCCAGACGGCTGCGCAGGAATTGGCCCGCATGGCGGCAGAACTCCAGCGGCTCGTGGGGCAATTCAAATTCGACGAAGGCGGAAGCGTTGTCGGGACAGCGGAAGTCCGTCCGGCAACGAAACAGGTCCGCGAGACGCAATTCGCCGGCCGGGCCAAGACGAAGCCGGGGGTTACAGCTCGCCTCCAGTAAGGGAACAACCTGGCCCTAGCGGGCAGAGAGGGGTTCGGGAAGCTCGCAACGAATCTCGAACCCTCTTGGCCGAAGAATGGGAGTGAAGAAAATGACTTGCCATCGGAGAAAGCCATCGTGCGCGCACTCATAATTGACGACTCAAAAGCCATGCGGAGCATCTTGGGCAGAATGCTCCGAGGGCTGGGATTTGAAGTCGTTGAAGCGGCCAATGGCCGGGAAGCCCTGGAGCGGCTCCAGGCTCTCGGAAAGGTCGATTTGGCCCTGGTGGATTGGAACATGCCGGAAATGAATGGCTTCGAGTTTGTTCGCGCCGTTCGGGCCGAGCATATGTATGACGGCGTGCTCTTAATGATGGTGACCACCGAAACCGAAATGGAAAACGTGGTTCGAGCCCTCGCGGCAGGGGCCAACGAGTATGTCATGAAGCCCTTCACCCAGGAGGTCATTCTGGAGAAACTGCGAATCTTCGGGATGGCAGGTTCTTAGCTCATGCCCAAGATCAGAATCCTGGTCGTCGATGACTCGGTGGTCGTTCGGCGCATGGTCAGTGGCGTGCTTGCTGCTGATCCGCAACTGGAGGTTGCCGGAACTGCCGCTAACGGGAAGATTGCCCTCGCGAAGATTCCTCAAGTCAATCCTGATATCGTCATTCTTGACGTGGAAATGCCGGAACTGGATGGGATCGGCACGCTGGTGGGTATCCGCAAGTCGCTTCCCACACTCCCAGTGATCATGTACAGCAGCCTTACCGAGCGTGGCGCGGAAGCCACCCTCGAGGCGCTGTCCAAGGGTGCTACGGACTATGTCACCAAGCCCTCCAATGTCGGAAGTGCTGCCCAGGGGTTGGAATGCATTCGGACGCAACTGATTCCGAAGATCAAAGGGATTTGTGGCCGTTTCTTGGGGTTACCCCTTCCCTCCCCTCTGGCCGCAACCGTTGCTTCCAAGACGCTCCCGCCGCGCTTGGCATTCCCTCGTCGTGAAGAAAGAATCGACATCGTCGCCGTCGGTGTGTCCACGGGCGGACCGAATGCCCTTGCCAGTCTTGTCCCAACCTTTCCACGCGACTTTCCCGTTCCCTTGGTCATCGTTCAACATATGCCTCCCGTATTTACGCGTCTCCTGGCGGAGCGCTTGGCTGCGAAGTCGCAAATAGGCGTGGAAGAGGGCCGCCCAGGAGCCGTCCTGAAGCCTGGCTGCGCTTGGATAGCTCCAGGCGACTACCATATGGTCCTAGCCAGTGACAACCATCAGGTGACGCTTCTTACCCACCAGGGCCCGCCGGAAAACTCCTGCCGTCCAGCAGTGGACGTGCTATTCCGTTCGGTGGCTGGCGTCTACAAGCCTCATGCCCTTGCTGTGGTGATGACCGGGATGGGCCAGGATGGCCTGCGGGGTTGCGAACATATCCGTGAGTTCGGCGGGCAAATCCTAGCTCAGGATCAGGCGTCGAGTGTGGTTTGGGGAATGCCCGGGTTCGTGGCAAACGCCGGTCTGGCCGATAAAGTTCTGCCCCTGGATCAACTCGGCACGGAAATTCTCCGCCGGGTTCGAAACGGGCGGGAATCAACCAGAGAGTTCAAATCCGCTCCCTGGACGGTGGAGTCGAGTTTTCCAAAATGACCCTCAGCCTACCGGAATTCAATTACATCCGCCGCATTGTCCTCGAGCAATCGGCGATTGTGTTGGAGGAGGACAAGGGATATCTCGTCGAATCCCGCCTGTTGCCACTGGCCCGTCGCGAGGGGTTCGCTTCACTTGACCTCCTCGTTCAGAAGTTGCAGGCCGAGCCCTTTCACGGTTTGCATCGCCGCGCCGTGGAGGCCATGACCACTAACGAAACCTCGTTCTTTCGCGATTTCAATCCCTTTGAGGCCCTCAAGAAGTTCGTGCTGCCGGACCTTATCGCCCGGCGAGCGGCAGAGAGAGAGTTGAGCTTTTGGTGTGCTGCCAGTTCTTCCGGACAGGAACCTTACAGCCTCGCCATGTTGATTCGCGAGAATTTTCCCCCGTTATTAAGCTGGAGGGTTCGCATCCTGGCGACCGACATCTCCACGGATATCCTTACCCGGGCGCGGGAGGGTCGGTACAGCCAACTCGAAGTGAACCGCGGCCTTCCCGCCAGTCTGCTCGTCAAGTACTTCCAAAAGCGCGGCTGCGATTGGTATCTGCGGGATGATATTCGCAACATGGTGGATTACCAGATCGTGAACCTGGCCAGCGCTTGGCCGTCCATGCTGCCCATGGACGTTGTGATGATGCGAAACGTACTCATCTATTTTGGTATTGAGACCAAGAAAGAAATCCTCGCCAAGGTTCGAAGAGTTTTAAAGCCCGATGGTTATTTCTTCCTGGGCGGGGCGGAGACAACCTTCAGCATCGATGACGCCTTTGAACGCGTTCAGTTCGAACGCGCGACCTGTTATCGAGTGCGAAAGACCTGGTGAGCTGCCATGCTGGTGACCGAGGGAGATTTTTACGGGATTATCCAAGACACATGGACCTCCACCCTGGGATTCCAAGTTGACCGTGCCGCCGCAGAGGAGTTTTCCGCGAGCGGCGCATTTACCGTGTGCGTTAAGATTACGGGCGCGTGGGATGGCGAAGTCCGCTTGCACTGCTCCCCCCCGCTGGCTCGATCAATCGCGGCCGCCATTTTCCAGGTGGAAGCCGATGAGGCAGGGAGCGATGAGATTCTCGACGCTTTAAGTGAGCTCACCCACATTATCGGTGGAAACCTGAAGGCCTTGTTACCCCACCCCGTCACCCTTTCGCTTCCCTCCCTTCCTGATCCCACCAATGGGGCGCAAACGACGCCGCAATGGCAAATGGTCTGCCGGCTGACGCTTCTGAGTGAAGGCCACCCCTTCGTCGTAACCCTCTTGGGAGACCTCCCTGCCGCCGCAAAAGCGGAAACCCCAGCCGATGGGGAAAGCCGATTGCCAACCGCAAACCCGTAGCTGCTGTTGTCGCGCCGCGCCGCGGTTGGATGGGGAGGACCTGACGCGCAGGCAGGCGCTTCCCGGATTTTTCATCCGAGGAAGCGCCGGACCTGGCAATGTAAGCGGACTTTGGATCCGCTCCCCTAAGCGCTGGGGGCTTTGGCGAAACTGCCGATCGCCTTGGCTTCATCGTCATGGACGTCGAAGACCGTATAGAGTTTAGTAATCTGCAACAGGTCATGAACCTTCTTCGTAAGGTTTAGAAGTTTCAAGGCTCCGCCCTGCTTCGAGACACCTGTGTAGCCGCTCACCAATTCCCCGATTCCCGAACTGTCGATGTAGGTGACGTCGGCAAGGTTCAACAAAATGTTCTTGTTACCCTTGCTCAACTGGTCGCGGATCAGCTCCCGCAACTGCGTGCACCCTTCTCCCAACGTGATTCTGCCGCTGACATCGACGACCGTCACGGAATCAACTTGTCGTATTGTGGCTTTCATGCTCACGGTCGGTTCCTCCTTGTTTAGTCTGAATTCCGGAACTCAGGCGTTTGATCATGGTCACTTCTGTCCCCGCGCCGTTGACATGTTCAACCCGGAACTCGTCCATGAAGGCGCGAATCAGAAATATTCCGCGCCCGGACACGTTCAGCAGATTTTCATTTTCCAGCGGATCGGGGATGCGCTTTGGATCGAAGCCGTTTCCTTGGTCCCGGATACGTATTTCCAGCCGGTCGGGGTGAATTTTAAACTGCAACCAGACGCTTTTGCTGGAATCATTCTTATTGCCGTGCCATATTGCATTGATCATCGACTCGTGCACGGCCATTTCAATGCGGTGCTGTTCGTCCTCATCGAATCCTGCGGTGCCTGCCACACGGCGGGTAATTTCCTCCGCCACCTCAACATTCTTGAGGTCACTTTCCAGTGTCACCTCGACGCAACTGCTTTCAGGAGTCATAGGGTCCGGGAAGGCACGCAAGTCCCATCCCTGAAATTACCCCAGGGGTGCGGGAAAGTCAACGCGTGCGTTGACTTTTTCCGGCCCTCAAGGCGTCCATCGCCGTGGCCCTCTCGGTTCGCAGGGTGGGATTGCAGTTCCGCTGCTCGCCCGATCCTTAGATTCATTCGTGTTGTGCCCCCAGAAATTCCAACTTCTTGAGGTTGGCGAGAGCCTCGGCATTGGTGGGATCGAGCTGCAACCCCACCCGGTATTCGCGGATGGCGTCGGTGTTACGGCTGGAGTCCATATAAAAAAGTCCGAGCATGAAATGCGCCCGGCTGTCGGAAGGGCTTAGCACCTCAGCGTCCAGAAAAGCCCGCTCGGCGCCGCTGCGGTCTCCCTTGAGCCATTCCACCAATCCCAGGTCCCAGTCCCCCTGAGGGGTGGGTTGGATTTCCACGGAACGGCGCGCTTGCGCCTCCGCCTCGCGCAGTTGCCGCCTATCAAAATAGAATTCACTCAAGGCATTGTGCGCCCGTACGCTGAGGGGTGAAAGATTTTCGGCGGCGCGGAGTTGGGCCTCCGCATCCTGCAACCTGCCCGTGGCTTCGTAAGTTTTCCCCAAGTCCAAATGGGCGTCGCTGTAATTCGGCCGGATCGCCAGGGCGCGCAAGAAGAGGTCCTCGGCTTCGCCATAATGCTTCTGCGCGTTGGCCACCAAGCCAAGATTGTGCAGGGCGTATTCACTGGCGGGCGCCAGCCGGAGAGCGGTGCGCCATTCCTTTTCTGCCGCGGGAATGTTTCCCTGCATCCAGTACATGGCCCCCAGATTGTTGTGGATGTAATAGGCATCTGGTGAAACCGCCAGTGTCGCGGTGTAAAAGGTGAGGTTGTCCCGCCAGTCGCGATTGCGAGTGACGATGCGATACACGCAAAGCGGGGTGATCAGGCAGGCCGCGAAGGGCAGCGCGACACGCCAGCGGCTACCCCGGGCGGAAAGCCAATTCCACCCTTGGACGCCTGCCCAGCCCAGAATCCAGCAGAATCCCACCGAGGCGAGATAGAGGTAACGCTCCGCGAAGGGGTTGCTGGTCATCCAACGAACATTCAAGACTGGGGCGAGCGTGGCCAGGAACCAAACCACTCCGAAAGCAGCTTGCCGGTGGGATTTCCTGAGGACCACAAAGGCTAACGCACAAATCGCCAGAGCCCCAGCGCCACCCAGCGCCCAGGGATAGAGTGCGGCAATATCGGTGGGAAAAAGATAATAGGCGCAGAGTTCAGCCGGCCACATGAGTTTCCAGCCGTACCGGCCAATCAGGGCCAGGGCCGAAATCACCAACTCTTCTGTCCCCAACCCCGGCCAGCCAAGGGTGGGCGCGAGTCCGCCTAGATAGCGGGCGCGCAGCACCAGATAAACCGCGGCGAGCAACCACAATGCGCCATAGCGCCGCAACTTCTGAACCTTGGTGGTTTCCGCGCGATCCTCGCGGAAGAAGTGCTCGTACAGTGCGGCGAGCAAAGGAAGAGTGAGAGCCTGCTCCTTGGAAAGCAAGGCGAGCACAAAGCTCCCCCCCATGGCGACCTGGAGTGGAGCCGAGCACTTGCCTGCCGCGCGCGCGGAGGCGAGGTAAAACCAAAAGGTCAGAAGATAAAAGAACGCCAACTCGAGTTCGGTGACCGCGGCGATCCAATCCACCGCTTCGCTGTGAATGGGGTGGAGCGCAAAGATACACGCCGACGCCAGCGCCACGGCGGGGGAGCGAAACATCCTGAGCGTGACCAGGAAGACGAGGAGCACCACTCCCACGTTTGCCAGAAGATTGGCCAGGTGGAACCCCAGCGCGTGCGGCCCGAAAAGCTGGTAGCAGAAGAGATATCCCAGCGACATCACCGGGCGGTAATAATTGGAGGCGCCGCGGAAATCGCCCAGGAACGACCACACCGAGGAGGTAAAGATTTCCCGCAAGTGATGGAAGTTCCGAAGGTAGGGATTCGCCAGGACTTGGTCGAAATCGTCATAGACAAACCCATTGCGCAAAGAAGCGAGATAGGGGAGAAGCGCAACGGCAACCAGAATGAGCAGGTACACCACCGTCTGCTTATTCCGAAGGGGAACGGGAGATGGTGTGCCCCCCACCGGGGATGAGGTAGTGGGCGAGAGGTCCATCGTTGGGTCTGGGGTCACGGGGCTAAGCTCTTTCGATTCGTTTTAGGCGGCGGTCCTGGACCATGCGACAATGGAAAGTAGGGGCGGTTCGCGAACCGCCCCTACGCCTCACCATCGGCAGGTAGCCATCCAACGCCGTTCCGCCCGCAACTTTACTGCCCAACCACTAACAGCGTAAACGAACCCGGAACGGCCTGCGGCCGGGGACGAGGATGCTCCGGCGTGGGCGCGGGTGGCGGGCCCAATTCTGCCGTCACGAGAAAAATATGATGGGTCTTCAGATCAAGCGCCATGGTCCGCGCGCCGCGCTGGGTCGGGACGCTCGCCACGGGGGTGAACTTCTCCGACGAGTCTTCGTGCACGACGGTCAGCGTGCCGTCACCGTTGGAGCTGAAGGCGAGTTGGGTTCCGGGGTCGAAGCCATTGGCGTCCACTCCCTGGCCGATTGCCGGCGTCGCCACCACCTTGCCGGAGTCCGCATCCACCACGGCCATCATCTTATTGTGACAGCCGGCGAAGAGCCTGCGGTGTTCTCTGTCCATCGCCAATCCCGAGGGTTCTTCACAAGGCGCCAGCGGCCAGCGAGCGGTGACCGTGAGGGTCTGCGAATCGATTTGAACGAGTTCGCTCTTGTCTTCCAGGTTGTTGTAGATATGCCCTTGCCCGTCGGCAGCGGCGAACTCCGGCCTGCCTCCCAGGGTGACTGTTCCGGCGGGTTTTCCCGACGCCGCATCGATGGCCGTTGCGGTACCGGCACGACCGTTCAAGGTGAAGACGCGCTTGGAGGCGGGATCGTACACAATACAGTCAGGACCCTCACCCGTGGGCGCCGTCCCCAGGATCTTCAGCGTCTTAAGATCAAAAATGGTGACGGCGTTGGCCCGGCCGTTGCTGGTAAAGCCACGGCCGAATTCCGGCGCCAAGGCGATGCCGTGCACCCCGTCCGTGCCGGGAATGTCTCCCACCACGGCATAGGTATCAGCATCCACCACCATCACGTGCGTGCCCCGCGAGATGTAGACGCGGCGCCCGTCACTGTCGCAAATGAGATAGTCCCAAAAACCCTCTCCACCCAGCACAACTTTCTTGAGAAGATGATAATCTCCATCGGCCGCCGCAAGAGGACGGGCAGAGAACGCGGCTGCTGCCAACGCGGCCAGCATGATCGCACAAGTTATCCTCGCTACCGGAATTCTTGCGCCGGTGCGTCGCATGATGCGCTGATTCATAACTCCTCCTTCTCGGTGGAATGATCTCAACCTATCATGCCCAGTCTTGCAGGACAAGGGGGGCGCCGGGACGTCATCCGGAATCTGGGATTTGAAATCTCCGGGGTGTCCTTACCGCGTAAGTGCCGCCTCGCGCCTGTTCTCGGTTTCAGCGCCTATCTCCTTTCCTTTCAATAACATTCCGGCCTCACAGCAATAAGTGCCTTATTTATCATAAACATTCTGGCCTAGTGTAAAACTTGAGCAAAGTCAATTTTGTATCTCTCTTGTTTTCAAATACATTCAGGAGAACACCTGGATTTTAGTTTCCCCCCTTTTTTCTGCGGTGGCCGCGCATGAACAAGCTAAATACCTTTATTTCAATGACATACATTTCGGCCAGATTGTCCCTGTCAGCAGTTAACCCCTTTCGTTTCTAGTACATTCTGGCCTATCACGGTATTCCGTCGCGCTGAATTTTAGTCCAGCATGTTCCGACGTGGAGGTCAGCCCTACATCTGCACACGCCGACCCCTCGCTCCTGCCAAGTCAAGCTCTAAATGTCGCCGCCACCGACATTCTCATCCTCCTGCTCTCGATCCTTCATCTTCCATTCATAGCGCTTGAGCTTCAGTAACAGGTTGGTGACCCGCCGAACTTCCCGAAAGCAGGAATCTTGCGTTCTCCGCATGAGTAGTGCGTTGGGGTGGGTGGGAGCGATTTCCGCGGCGCGTTCGTAAGGCGACGGACCCTTCACGGACTCCCGCAGAAGCGCTTTGCGCTGCTCCTCGCAAATCTCCACCTGCCGCTTCAGGATATTTTCCAGAAGTTGGCGCGGCCGCTCCCGCGCCTCCCACTCTGCCGCGGTGATGCTGGGATATTGCTGATCATTCTTTTCTTCGGCAACATTGGCATCCTGCTGGCCTTCCTCGACCTGGCGGGAATCCGGCGTTACCTTCGCGGGGGGCGGGTAGGGGGGTTTCGTACCGATACCAAAGATTTCCTTGACCTGGGCCACGACCCGGCGCGCGCTCTCCATGGGATCAAGTCCGTCCTCACCCGTGCCCGGCGCCTGAAGTTGGTAGAAGAGGGCGAGGGCTATTTCCCCCATTTCTTTCACCACCCCCTCCTGGTGCAAGTTTTTCATCTTCTCCAGGTCTTCGGGAGTGGTGACGTAATGCTTACGCGCTACCGCTTGGGCAAGCCGCTCCAAACTCTCCGCCGTCATCTTGAGGCGCATCATCGTGGCGTGCAGGCGGTCCTGCCGCCCGCTATTCACTTCCCGGGCCTGGCGTAGGGCGTAGCCTTCCTGCATGCGGTCGGCGCGATTCAACAGCCAAGTGGCCCGCGCCAGGCGGATCACCAGTCCCTCCTGCGCGGCATCGGTGGGGCGGTATGTCTCCCAGAGTGCCTCCAGCAGTTCCTGGAAGCCGGCCGGGTTTTCGCCGAGGGCGCGCATCGCCACTTCCTCCGCCTGCAGGTCGAAGCCATGACGCAGGAGGGCGGCGCGAATCCGCTCCCGCACCTCGGGAGTGGGAGGCCCGTGCCAGTGCCGGCCGTTCCTCCGATTGGCGGAAATTTTCTCCGGGGTCATCGTCGGTTTTTTCCTCAAGGACATGCGAGCCTCCATGCGTGCGGGGATGGGGCGCGTGCGGTGCCGAGGCATAGGCTCGTGCCACGCCTCGCCCCACAAGCCCAATAGCCTCAAGCTTAGGGTATTGTGGGCTACAGTGTCAAGAACTTTATTGGTGCAATCGGCAATGACGTCTCAGCGCCTCCGCGCCTCTGCGGTGAGTTCGAGTTCCTATTGCATCTGGCCGCGCAATGCCTTACTATGCAGCACAGGGCTCCTACAACCGAAGGGCAGGTGGATATGAAGAGAAACCTCAATCGCCGAGAGTTTGTCCAAGGGGTGAGTGCTGCGGCTGCGGGATTCTGCCTTGCGCCATCCGGGCTATGGGCGAAAGCCGCGCCCGCCGCTCCGGTGGCCGTCGCCAAGTGCGCCACGTATGGTCCGGAAGTGGTGACCACGCTGGCCGGCATGTTCGACCATTTGGGCGGGTTGCACCGGCTCGTCAACGGCAAAACGGTTTCCGTGAAGCTCAATCTTACCGGAAGTTCGCAGGATCGTCTGGGAGACCTGCCGCAAGGCCAGACCTATTGGGTGCATCCCCAGGTGGTCGGCGCCTTGGTGCACTTGCTGGGCAACGCGGGAGCGCGACGTATTCGCGTGCTGGAAAGTTCGGCGGGAGCAGGCTCGCTGGGGGAGTTCCTTTCGCAAGCCGGTTGGAAAACGACCGACCTCACCAGCGCCGTTTCCGGCGTAGAATTGGTGAACACGAACTACCCGGGCGCGGGGCAGAAATATTCGCGTTTGTGGGTGCCGGGGGGCGGGCTGATGTTCAAGGGCTACGACGTGAATCCCGCTTACGAAGAGTGTGACGTCTTTGTCTCTCTCGCCAAGCTTAAAGAGCACTCGACGGCGGGCGTCACCCTGTCGATGAAGAACTGCTTCGGCCTTCCACCCGTCACGATTTACGGAATGGACGCCGGCATCGACGAGCCCGCCAAGGTGCCCGGGGGCCCCCGTGGGATGCTGCACGCGGGCGACCGGCAACCTTCCAAAAGCGCGCCGTCGGAGATTGAACCCCGCTCGCCGCGTGACCCCGGCTACCGCGTCCCGCGCGTCACCGTGGACGTTGTGGCGGCGCGCCCCATTCATCTTGCCGTGATCGATGGCATTGAAACCGTGGCGGGCGGCGAAGGCCCCTGGATGAAACTGCGGCCTGTTCATGCCGGTCTGCTGATTGCCGGCACTAATTGCGTGAATACGGATGCCGTGGCCACGGCGCTCATGGGCCTTGACCCCATGGCCGACCGCGGCGCCGCGCCCTTCGAGAAGTGTGACAGTACCCTGAAGCTCGCCGAGCAATTGGGAATCGGCACGCGCGACCTGAGCCGAATCGAAGTACGGGGCCTGCCCATCGAAAAGGGCCGGGTTTATTTCCGCCGCGCCTAAAATGCCGCCCGCAGCGCCGGTCAAATCCTCGCGCTAAGGGATATGCGCCTTCACCGCAGAGGCGCGCAGGCGCAGAGATTCGAAAACCAAAGGCCTTTTCGCTGCGTCTCGGCTTGGGTACTGTCCTATTTTCAGATGTAGCGCCGGCTTCCAGCCGGCATTGGGCCGCCAAGATGGCGGCGCTACGTTCAAATTAGGACAGCACCTCGGCGGCTTGCATCTTGGCCGCGCAATCCCTTACTATGCGGGGTAGGGGTCCTACAACCGAAAGGCAGGTGGATATGAATCGACATGTTAACCGCCGAGAGTTTATCCAAAGGGTGAGCGTTGCGGCTGCGGGATTCTCTCTTGCGCCCTCCGGGCTTTGGGCGAAGACCACGCCCACGGCTCCGGTGGCCGTCGCCAAGTGCGCCACGTATGGGCCGGAAGTGGTGACCACGCTGGCCACGATGTTCGACCAGTTGGGCGGCATCGAGAAGCTCGTACGCGGCAAGACCGTGTCCATGAAGATCAACGTCACGGGAAGCCCGCCGAACTTTTTCCATAATCTGCCGGTGGGGGAGACTTATTGGGTTCATCCCCAGGTCGTTGGCGCCGTAATTCACCTCCTCGGAACCGCAGGTGCGCGCCGGATTCGCTTGCTCGAAAGTCCTACGGGGTCGAAGTTGGCGACTCTTCAGGAATTCCTTGCGCTCGCCAAGTGGAATCTCAGTGACTTTTCGAGCGCGGCGTCAGGCGTGGAATTCGAGGACACCAATTGGCCGGGCCCCAAGGGAAAATACACGCGCTTTTGGGTCCCGAGCGGCGGGTTGTTGTTCAAGGCCTACGATTTGAACCACTCTTATGAAGACTGCGATGTCTTCATCTCACTCGCCAAACTCAAAGAACACGCTACCGCCGGCGTGACCTTGTCGATGAAAAACTGCTTTGGTAATACGCCGACGACGATCTATGGAGATGGGGCCGGCCTGGACGAGCCGAGCAAAGTTCCGCAGGGCGGCCGTGGGATGCTGCACGCGGGCGACCGACAACCGCCCAAGAGTTCACTGGCCGAAATTGATCCGCACTCGCCGCGCGATCCCGGCTACCGGGTACCGCGCGCCACCGCCGATCTGGCGGCGGCTCGCCCCATTCATCTGGCCATTATCGATGGCATCGAAACCGCAGCGGGTGGTGAGGGCCCCTGGGTCAATAATTTTCGCCCCGTTCGTCCCGGTCTGCTGATTGCCGGAACCAATTGCGTCACCACCGACGCCGTGTGCACCGCCCTCATGGGCTTTGATCCCATGGCTGACCGCGGCACTGCTCCTTTCGAAACCTGCGACAGCACCCTGAAGCTGGCGGAGCAATTGGGAGTTGGCACGCGCGACTTGAGCCGAATCGAGGTTCGCGGCCTGCCGATCGAAAAGGGCCGGGTTTATTTCCGCCGGGTGTGACTCGTAGCACAGGCACTCCTGCCGGTGTTGGCATAAGCTCTCAGCTTATGCAGACACAGGCAGGAGTGCCTGTGCTACCCCTCCGGCGGGGCAAGGTGGGAAGTATCGTTCAGCGCCACCACGCGCCAATTCCCTTCCCGCGTTTCGAAGATATTCAGCGCGGCGTTCTCCATGACGATGCGCCGCCGATACTCGGAGAGGGGCACGCCCATGATGTGGCAGGCGAGCAGGCGGCAAACGGTTTTGTGGCAAACCACCACCACGTTGCCGCTCTGATGCCTTTGGGCCACATCCGCCAGAAACGGCGTGACGCGTTCGATGAGGTGCACCCCGCTTTCGCCCTCGGGAGGCGCCATGTTAGCCGGGTCCGCGTCCCAGGCGCGGTAGATGGCGGGGGAGGCGAGCTTGATTTCCTCAAAGGTTCTGCCTTCCCACGCGCCATAATTCAGCTCGGCCAAACGCGGGTCTACCACGGGCTCGCGCCCGATGGCCCCGCCGATCAGCCGAGCGGTTTCCAACGCGCGACTCAGAGAGCTTGAGTACAAAGCTTCGACCACAATGGGTTGTAAGCGCCGGGCGAGTAACTGTGCTTGGCGCCGGCCCACGTCCGACAGCGGAACGTCCGTGCTCCCGCACAAGCGGCCCTCCGCGTTCCAGGCGGTTTCCCCGTGCCGAAGGAAATAGAAAAGGGCCATTTTTGTCGTAATCTCCGTTTCCAATGACATTATACAGGCCGACATAAATATTCGCGCATTCTGCTGGAGCGGCGGTCTGCGACCACGGATGCCGAATCACAGTGCCGAAGGCACAACCATATTCATGGGGGCATCCGCACCGCGGGTTTTGCTTTTCTTTCCCGAGACGCTTTAAAATGGATGGAGCGAAAAGCCAAGCCCGCGGCCGCCGGCGCCATCAGTTTCACGTGCCGCGAGTTTCAATCTTCCTGTCGGTCTTCGTTCGGGAGTGATCCATGGGGCAAGAGGGTTTCTCGATTCTGATTCTGGGCGCAGGCAAAGCCACACGCTTCAAGTCCGAGCATCCGAAGTTGCTGCACGCGCTGGCGGGCCGTTTGCTGGGTGAATATGTTTTGCGCACGGCCGAGGCGGCCGGGGCCGAACGGGTTTACCTGATCATCGGCCACCACGCGGAGGAGATGCGCAAGGCCTTTACGCGTCCGGGGCTGGAATTCATTGAGCAGAAGGAGCAACTGGGCACCGGCCACGCGCTGATGGTGGCGCGAGCAGAACTCGAACGCTGCCCCAGTGGAGTGGTGGTGGCGCTGGTGGGCGACGCGCCCCTGCTCCGACCGGAAACGGTGAAGGCGCTGGTGGCAACCCACTGCAAGGAGCGCGCGGCCTGCACCATTCTCACCATGCGCCCGGACAATCCCACCGGTTACGGACGTATCGTGCGAGTGGCCGGGAAGCGTGTGCGCGCCATCGTGGAAGAAAAAGTGGCGAGTGCGGCGCAGAAAAAGATCCGCGAAGTTAATACCGGCATCCTCTGTTTTTCGCGCCAGCCGTTGCTGGAGCACTTGGGCGAGCTTTCGCAATCGAACGCCCAAAAAGAGTATCTGCTCACGGATCTCATCGAGATTTTCAACCGTCACCACCTCAAGGTTGCGGCGTTTGAGGCGCCGGCCGGCGAAGCTTGCGGCATCAACGACCGCGCGCAACTGGCCGAGGTGGGAAAAACGCTGCGCCTGCGCAAGGCCACGGCCTTGATGAAGGAAGGCGTGACCCTCACCGACCCGGTGGCGACTTACATTGATGAGGATGTGATCATCGGCCCCGACACCGTCATCGAGCCGGGAGTCAGCCTGCGTGGCCGCACGCGTCTGGGAAGCGCATGCCATCTGGGGCCTTACTCGACCATCACCGATTCCATTCTCGCCGACGGCGTCACCGTGCGCCAATCCTGTGTCATCACGAATTGTGAAATCGGCGCGGGCGCCACGGTCGGCCCCTTCGCGCATTTGCGTGATGGGGCGGTCATTGAGCCCACCGCTCGCATCGGCAACTTCGTGGAAGTTAAGAAATCCACCATCGGGCGGGGCGCCAAGGCCCTTCACCTGACCTATCTGGGAGATGCGACGGTGGGCGCACGCGCCAACATCGGCGCAGGCACCATCACCTGCAATTACGACGGCGAAAAGAAGAACCCCACGACCATTGAAGACGAAGTGTTCATCGGCAGCGGGAACATGCTGGTGGCGCCGGTACGCATCGGCAAGGGATCTTACACGGCCGCGGGCTCGACGATTACCGAGGACGTCCCGCCCGAATCGCTCGCCATCGGGCGCGGTCGTCAGGTGAATAAGGATGGTTGGGCGCGCGAGCATAAGAAAGGCAAAGATCACAACCATAAGTAATTCTGCCCTTGGCTCTTGATTCCCCACCGCCAAGGATAGCCGCACTTTTTACATACCCCGCGTAAGATATGCGGAGCAGGCAACGGGTCGGGTTGCCATCATCCCTTATAACTCCCTCAGAAACAATGTCTTAAACCTAGCCTCGGTTGGCATTCGGCGTGCATCCTCCTCTGCCGGAAGCCCACCACAAGCATTGCGTGAAGCTTCCTGAAGCAATTTTGCAAGGGAGGGGAGAGACTAACATGGCAATCGACAATGTGCCTGTCCAAGAGGGCCTTCCGATGGAGCCGAACCCAAGTTCAGGTGGCGGCGTAAAATTTGTTGTGATTTTTCTCGTTCTCGCGGCCCTGGCCGTAGGGGAATTCTTTACGGTCAATAGGATGAACACGCTGCGCGACCAACTGACGGCGCAGCAGAACCAGTTGCGAGAAGACTTGACCGGGCAATTGCGGAATCAGGTCTCCAATCGCCTGTCGGCCATCGAGCGGCAGAACGCCCAGCAGGTGGACGCCGTAAAAACGGAGCTCGACGCGGCGGCGAAGCGCATGGGGGCGCAAGGCGGGGAATTGAAGCGTGCGCGCTCCATGGTGGCGCAACTTCAGGATCAGCAACGCACCCAAACAGAGCAACTCAAGCAAGAGCTTTCCCAGAAAGCCGACCAGGAACAAGTCGGCGCACTGACTCAGGATGTTTCCTCGACGAAGACGGATCTTAACACTACCCAGAAAACCGTTAGCACGCTGGTGGCAGACTTGGGCATGGCTCGCAGCGAGATGGGCACCCTCATTGCGCGCAACCACGATGACATCGAATACCTGCGCAAGCTGGGTGAGCGCGACTACTTCGAATTCACCTTGACCAAGGATCAACAGGCCAAGGTGGCCGGAGTGGGGTTAACGCTGAAGAAAACCAACGCCAAGCGCTATCGATTCAACGTGGCCATGCTGGCCGACGATATGGAAGTGGAGAGGAAGGATTGCACCATCAACGCGCCCGTCTACTTTTACGTGAATGGCTCAAAAAAGGCTTACGAGTTGGTGGTAAATAGTGTAGGATCGACTCAGGTGAAGGGGTACATCAGCACCCCGAAGGGCGTCACCGAGGTTGCTTCGCGCTCGGAGGGAGCGCGCTAGCAGATTCCGCGGGGAGGCCCAATCACCGTGAGCGGGTCTCCCCTCTCACCCTTCAAGTTTTCAGCATCAACCAAGCTGGACAAAGCGCCAGGGTCCGGCCATGAAAAGACCTTTAAGGAGGTACACCATGGTCAAGCGCGCTTTGCTGGCTGTTTTCCTCGCCACCGCAGGAATCTCACTCGCACATGCAGAAACGCTGGTGCAGACGGAGGCTCTCTCCATTCCCGCTGGAACCATGCTGCATTGCCGTACCACGCAGACCCTGACCACCAAACTGAATTTTCAGGGAGACGCATTCACCATCAACGTCGCGGAGCCCGTGTCCATTAACGGCCACGTGGCGATTCCCGTGGGCGCAACGCTCGCCGGGCGCATTACCCGCATGGAGCGCCCCGGCCGCATTAAGGGAGTGGGCCAGATGCGGCTTACCGTGGACCAAATCACCCTTCCGGATGGCCGCAGCTTCCCTCTCGGCGCGGCCTTGATGACGGCCTACGGGGCTGACAATGTTAAGGTGGTGGGGAGCGAAGGGCTCGTCAAGGGTCCGAGTTCCCGCGTCCCGGATTTTGAGGAGATTGGCGCGGGAACCGCCGGTGGCACGCTGCTGGGTCTGCTCTTCGCGCATCCCCTCATCGGCGCAACCGTGGGGCTTACGGCGACTACCGTCGATCGCATGCGCCGCCGCGGGAAGGATTTGACCATCCCCGCGGGAACGCAGCTCAATTATCAATTGACGCGAGAGTTGGCAATCACCCACAACGCTGCGCGAGCCAGCGCCGCAATGCAGGTGCACGGCGCCGGCGAATGAGTTTAACCGTCAACTGCATGCCCACTGGGATTGGGGGGCGATCCGTCTCTCGCGGGCAGATCGCGGAGACTCCACCCCGCCGACCGCTTAAGGAGAACCCCTCGGCCTGGTGAGAAGTCCGGACGCGTGGTTACTCGTAGCGCCGAATCCCAAGAGAGACCGCGTCACCGCTACCGATTTTTCTTCGCGATATTCTTCCCGATGTTAAAAAAGGGACCCACGGAAAACCGGGTCGTGAGACGGCCGTCCTGCAAAACATCGCTGAACAGATGATCGTAGACAAGGTCAGCCTGCACGCGCAGGCCTATGTGTTTGGTGACGTTAAAGTCGGCGCCGCCCCCGAACCCATAGAAGAGCGTCGAGTCCGTCTTCTTCCCCGTGGGCGCCAGCGCCGCGACGATCATCTTTGAAATCGCATCCGTAGGCTGGGGGGTTGCGACTTCATGGATCACTCCAACCGAAGGCCGAAGGAAGAGGGTCACTTTCTGGAAATGGCGATACTCCAGTTGCGGCCCACCGGCAAAGGTTTGGGTAAAAGAATTAGACGGTACCGCTACGGTGTACCCCGCAGGGAGTTGCCCCGCCTCCGCTAATCCCTCCAATAGAAGACCTAACTGGGACTGCCACGCGGGCGTCAGCAGGTTGGGCGTCAGCGTCAAACTGCCCCCCGAAACGCTGTAGTCGAAGCCCAGGGCTAACCAGGTTTTGGGATTGACCCCAGCTTGAAAATGAAATCCGTTCTCAAAAAGGCTCACACGAGGGCTATCGAGGAAAGTGTATCCGGCGAAAAGGTTATAGCGTGAAACATAACTCTGCTGACCATTCGCCGTTACGGACGCAAGCAGCAGGGCAAGAGTGAGCAAGAGGAGCATTGTGACCACCCGGCGTGTTCCTGCGCGTCTGACCTTGGTTGGATATGACATGTTCTCTCCTGTAGGTAGATTTTTCATCTTTCCCATTTCCGCCCGGGTTCAGCATGGCCCGGTTCCATCTAATTCTGGGTTCCTCTCTGGGATTGGACTTGTGAGGCATCAGCCTCCATCGCCCTTGTCGGTGTGGCGACGGAATGAAAAATGGCGTGGGACGCCGGTCATACCTTTGGGCTCTTTCATGATGATCACAAGCTGGATTAGCGCCGCGTGTCGGCGGGGCAAACCCGCACTCGACTTCCACATCCCTCCTATATCATTGAATTGACATTGGTGCACGACAAAAAAGTGAGTATGAGAGCTTATGGTTGCTTTGACGGGGTTTCACCATGAATTGTGATGTACGCCAGTTTTCCTCTTGCCGCCGTAGGGGAGAGAATGCCCAGATTTGTTGCTTCGCTTTTCTCGATCCGGTGATTCAGACGGTGGTAATCCCAAATCTTCTGCGCCAGGAAATCTACTTCCGAAATCATAGGTCGATTTCAACTGGCACGACGTGCGACGGGACTCGCGCCCACACACGCGGTGGTACTTTTTGTCGCACATCGAATGGCCGATTCAATGCGGCGCCACAGGTTTCGCTTCGCCTGCCAAGGGCACGTGAGCAGAGGCAGAACCGCTTTTGGCTGATAGCAGAATTCCGCCCAGCGCATAGCAGGCTGCGCCCGTGACCACGCACGCCCGAATGGAACTTTCGGTCGAAATGACCATGGCAATAAAGCTGGCCAGCACGGACGCCGCGCCATTCAGCGCCCACATCCACGGTAGATTTCCCTCCTGGCCGAGCTGACTGGCCCAACGCATGCCGACCGGGAAGCAAAAACCCATGATGAAACCGCAGGGCGCGACCAATGCCAGCGATACCCCAATCCGCTGCCACAAGACTCCGCCCACGGCGCCATGAATCGCCGGCAGAACGACCAGCGAATAGGCTACTAGCACCAGCGCGGAAAGGAGTGCCGGCACGCGGCTGGTCAAGTTTGAGCTGATGGATACTCGATCGGACGCCAGGCTGCCCAATCCTGCGGCAAGGATTAATCCTGCCAGCACCACGGCCAAGGAATAGATCGGCTGTCCAAGAAAGATGGAAAGTTGTTGCATCATTCCCATTTCCACCAGCATAAATCCCAGCCCGATGCCGATGAAGTAGAGGATGGCGCCCGCCGGCGCGGGGGCTGAACCTTGCTGCGCACGGGTCCATCGGCGCGCCGGCCACACGATGGTCAAGACCACGAGAATCAAGGCGGCCAGCATGAAAATGGTCAAATGCAATAGCGGAAGGAGCGCCTCCCAATGCACGCCGGGAATTCGCAGGATTCCGGGGATGGCGTGGAATCGCACAAAACTGAAAAAGTAGGGGGAAGAATCGGTGGGCGGAGAAAGATCAAAATAATCAGCGGAACGCAGCGCCGCCAAGCCTTCCAGCGTCCGCGCCTGCAAGACGGGGGTCAACTGTTGCATCCCCAGCTCCTCACCGGGCAGATAGAGAATCTGGTAATTCAAATCCTTCGCGGTCGCGCGAATCTTTTCCAAATCCTGGGGGGTAAAGGGTTCGTTGCTCGCGAGAAGCGTGGCCAATTCATCCTGACGGATCATGGCCAGGTGACTCTGCGGGTCCTGAACCCCTTCGCTGAGCAAGGTTGCGTAGGCCAGGGAGAAAAGGCGAGTAGTCTCGTGGAAATCCGGCTTGTGGTTCCAGCGGCTGAAAGCGATCACGCCGCCGGGTTTTAGGTGCTGGTAAAAAATTCGCCAGCCATCCAGCGAATAAAGCGAATTCTCGGTGAGGGCCATGGCGCCGGCGGCGGTGGCGGCCCAAGTGTCAACCACCGTAGCCTGAATCATGTCGAATTTCTCATGGCTGCGCGTCAAGTAACTGCGGCCTTCATCATTGTGCAGTTCAAAATTGGGGATTTTGTCGAAGCCCGAATACCATTGCATCCGCCGTGAAGTGACATCCACAATGCTGCTGTTGATCTCGATTCCCACGATGCGGTGAAAGCCGAAAAGCGCGCAGGACATGACGTCTCGCCCGCCGCCCACGCCGATAATGGCGGCGCTGCCGCCCGCTCGCAGCCTTGCCCCCAGGGAGTTTACTTCGTAACGGAGGAAGTCCACGTCTTTAAGATCGCCCTGGAAGCGATAAATCCCCGTGGCGGCATCGTTGTCGATGTCGATGTAAACCACCTCGCTGGAAATGGGCGGTGTCTGGGGGCCGACGAATCGCGGTTCCATTTTCGGAGGAACAACCCGGACGCGGGAAATGGGATTCCACGTCTCATAGAGAATGTCGGTGCGGGGGTCGAGCTTTCCTTTGGACCAAATCGGTTGAATGCCATGAATCGTCGACGCGTTGAGGGCCGCCAGCACCACCAGCACTCCGGCCCCAATGTAACAGCGCGTGCGAAGCCGCGGCTGGGCGGCGAATTCGGCGTAGGCCGATGCGCTCAAAAAAACCAGCGCGGAAATGACCATGACGGCGCTCGGCGCGTCAATCAGGTTCAAGAGAATCAGCGAGCCGAAACATCCCGCTGCCGCGCCCATTAAGTCCGCGAAGTAAACCCGCCCAATCGGTGCGGAAGCCTTGGTGAGAGAGAGGCAGACGACAATTCCCGCAAAGAAAAACGGCACGGCGATGACGGAGCAGAAAATCAGGAAGCTGGCGACCGTTTGGACAGCAAAGGAGATGTCCAGCGGGATGGCGAACATGATCACGAGGACGATGGGCATGGAGATGGCCATGGCAAATGCCGCCTGCGCCATGCGCAGCCGCACCTGGCTCGGATCAAACAGCGCGGGGCGAAGCTGCACCGCCAAAGCGCCCGCCGTCATCCCGAACATCGCCATCGAAACCGAAACGAAGGCGAGGTAATACCAGCACGTCACGCTCAGCAAGCGGGTCAGGGTGATTTCGTACATCAGCGTGCTTGCGCACATCAAACCCAGACCTAGAAAAAAGCCGATCATTCTTCTGCTCTCCTTATCCAGCACGGCACGCGCTGAGAACTGTTGGGGCTCGGAAGAAAGGCCCGTCAACTTTCAGCCGCCTTGTCGCCGGCGTTCTCCCGGTGCTCAAGAAAAGGGCTGGTCAGTATAGCACTTGCAAAGAAGGGGAAACCGGAAAGCGATTTCCGAGCACAACGAATCATCTGGAATCAAGGGAAATGATGAATCGTCAATACCGCGTTGCCACATGTGCGGGTAGGCCGTTTGAACTAAGCCGCTGGCGCGGCGGACTTAGATTGGTGCGGTAGGCGACAGGTCGATCGCGTTAGTTTTGGGGTTACAGAAAGGAGGTTTCTGTGACCCCACTACGTCGAA
>Ga0181533_1001616_pt1 | contig 28607 bp, 31 predicted proteins | sample PEATcosm2014_Bin_45_FD_119772 | JGI IMG/M metagenome (GOLD analysis project Ga0181533, IMG submission 119772) | Peatland microbial communities from MTU Mesocosm Facility, Houghton, MI, USA - PEATcosm2014_Bin11_60_metaG | ecosystem: Environmental > Terrestrial > Soil > Wetlands > Peat | place...
TCCAAGCCTATTCAGCATCTTTGGCTTGTTTTCCTTCACGAAGTTTATCGGCAGTTCACATATGTTGGTCGTGCCATCAAGCCCGGCACCTTATCCGCCTCGATGCTGGCAGACATATCATCGTCTCACGGCTCTGATTAGACCCTTACGGGTCAGGTTACCCTTTTCCTATCCGCACTTTATTCAGGACAGTAGGCTACCCCTAACGGAATAGGGGGTTTCCCTAAATGACGATACTCTGTCATTTGAAACAATTACGCATGCGACTTCTTGTCGCACTGGAGTCCAGGAAGCACGTGATGGCGGACAATGACCACGAGTCAGTTAGCGTGTTATGCCCTATAATCTTCCCGCAATAGGACGTGATGCCTCGCTTCGGCAGGGTTCGATCTGGGGTGACAGCTTTTCATTTCTTTGCTTAATAGTGGTTCGCCAGGCAAACTATAATAAGTCAGCCTTTACCTATAAATGTCACTGCGACAGTTAAAAGGAGTTATTGTCGAGAATTATGTTGCTCCTCTCTTGATGGCCTGCCCCTTTTGTAATATGGATTGGTACAGTTTACGGATAGAATATAAATGCTCCGCGTGCAGCAAGCATTTCAGGTATTCCAAAGCTTTCGGTAAAATAGCAGAACGGATTCCAGCCATCGACGCTACACTCTAAATGGATTGTATTTTTTTTCCAGTGAATGATTATTCATGGGCATGCACCCCACAATTATCGCAGGTGACAGTACCAGAACCTCTACATTGTCTACAAGTAACCATTTCTATTCACCGCCTTTTTTAAATGTATGCAATTTATTATATAATCGAATTACAATTCAGATTGTTCACCTGCCAGCTTAAAAAGGGAGAGAGTCATGGAACAAGAGTCGACAAAAGATGTAATTAAGAAGTTTTATCACATGAATCAAAAATTAATTGCGTGTATTTCACTTTTGGAGGATGCTTTTGTTTTTAACAATATGGAATTTGTTGATAAGTGTGCTACGAAGGCTAATGACATAAGGCAAGTAACAAATTTTTTGTCCGGTGCAGGAATTAGTGATGACGTAAGAGTTTACATGAGAAGCATGGAGAATATAGATGGGATGGTGGATTGTATAAGTCAGATATGTGCTAATCTGAGGATAAAAATCAGGAACAGTGTTGTATTTAGTGAAAGGGCAGTGTTGGAAGTCAGTTTCCTCTTGGCCCGGCTTCAGGATGTGCTGAAGCATTTAAGTGATATTGTGTTGTCAAGAAAGGTAAGCCCGAAAGATACTGTAGAGAGCGGGCATTATCCATGGGCATCCAGCCATGTTCCTTTGTCACGGGACGTAATATTATGTGAATATGTGCTAGTGTCTGTTTCTGAGATAATCAAAAATGCCGATGAATTTATCGCTATGCATCAAGGGAGACTTGTCGTTGGCATATGCGATCCTACTGCAGCCCCTTTGTTTATGCATATGCTGGATGCAATTAAAGAAATAGCCAAGCATGCAAGAGAAGTTGCCGATAAACTCGCGGAATAATCCGTCATCGACGGAGTTATTACATGGCCCTTGCGAGTGATTGAATTGAAAGACTAATTCATACAGAACAAGAAGCTGCCTCACTACCTATGCTTCGCTGCCCTCAACTCTGATAAACAGCGTTTTGTCGGAAACAATGGGCAGGGCGTCGATCTCCCTTATAGAATTGAGCACGTCCTTTTCTCTGGATCTGTGAGCAAGCACGACAAGCGGAACAGATCCTCCGATGCTCCTGCCTTTTTGAATGACCGATGCAATGCTGATATTGTAGCTGCCGAGGATGCCGGATATCTTCGACAGGACACCAGGCTCATCCAGAGCGGAAAATCTGAAATAGTACATGCTTTCTATCTCATCGATTCTTTTGATTTTTTTTGCCCCTGCGCCGGGAGCATCCTTCCCAATTCCAAAAGTCTGCGACTTTTCGGGGACCCCGACCTTGGCCGTGATGCCGGGGATACGCGTTACGCCGCCACACATAATGTTACGTGCGATATCAACAACGTCTGCGACAACAGCGCTTCCGGTCGGCATATCGCCTGCGCCCCTGCCATAATATAGCGTAGAGCCCACCGCATCGCCTTCAACATACACAGCATTGAAAACTCCGTCGACCTTTGAAATCAAATATTCATTCGGCACCATAGTGGGATGCACCCGCATCTCGATACCTTCAGCAGTAGCCTTTGTGATTGCCAGGAGCTTCACTTTGTAGCCGAGTTCAGAGGCAAAAGCAATGTCCTGGGCAGTTATTTTTGTAATACCCTCTTTATACACATCGTCATAGGACAGCGGGATCCCATAGGCGAGAGAGGCAAGTAAAGTGAGTTTATGCGCGGAATCGATCCCCTCTATATCAAAGGTTGGATCTGCCTCGGCATACCCGAGCCGTTGCGCTTCTTTCAGAGCGGTTGAGAAGTCGACCTTCTCGTCGCTCATCTTTGTAAATATGTAATTAGACGTTCCATTGATAATACCGTACACGGCAATGATCCTGTTTGCAACGAGTCCCTCCCTGATCACTTTGATGATCGGAATGCCTCCGGCAACAGATGCCTCAAAACCTATTTCAACGCCGGCGCGCTCAGCCTCGGCAAAGAGCTCATTCCCCTCGGTGGCGAGCAACGCCTTGTTTGCAGTGACCACATGCTTCCTGTTCCTTATCGCCTCGAGTATGAATTCCTTTGCAGGATGAATACCTCCCATAAGCTCAATTACAACATCGATTTCGGGATCGTTAATCACCGCGGCTGCATCAGTCGTCAACACGCCCTCCGGAAGGCTTATGCCCCTGTCCCTCGTGATGTCAAGGTCCGCGATTCTCTTCAACGTGATAATGATACCTGTCCGCTCCCTGATGACGGCGGCATTTTCAAGCAAAATACGTGCGGTCCCTGAGCCAACCGTGCCGAACCCTATAATGCCTACCGAAACAGTGTCCTTTTTCATTGTCATCACCTGCCTAACACCTTTTTTATCCCTGATACAGCCTGCCGTATTCTATGTTCGTTCTCAACGAGCGCAAACCTGACATACTCATCTCCGCCTTCGCCAAAGCCGATGCCGGGCGATACGGCAACCTTGGCCTCTGTTATAAGGTATTTGCAGAATTCGAGCGATGCCATTTTTTTGAATTGCTCAGGTATCCCGGCCCAAACAAACATTGTCGCCTTGGGTGGATCAATCTTCCAGCCTGCCTTGTTTAAGCCCTTTATCAGGGTGTTTCTGCGGGACTGGTAGATATTCCTTATCTCTTCAACACAGTCCTGGGGTCCACGCAGCGCGACGATGCTTGCAATCTGTATAGGCTGAAACATACCATAATCAAGATAGCTTTTGATCTTTATGAGAGCACCCACCACGTCCCTGTTTCCACAGCAAAACCCAACCCTCCAGCCCGCCATGGAATAACTCTTGGTGAGCGAAAAAAATTCAACCGCGACATCCTTTGCACCCGGGACCTGGAGGATGCTCGGCGCCTTGTAATCATCAAAATTAAGGTCCGCATATGCGAAATCCTGCACGACGATAATGTTGTTCTCACGTGCGAAGTCCACAACTTTAGTAAAGAAGTCAAGACCCTCAACAACCGTAGTCGTGGGATTATGAGGAAAATTGAGGATAAGCATTTTAGGCCTCGGCCATGTCTTCTTCAGCGTCTTCTCAAGTTCCTCAAAAAAATCGAAACCTGGCCCGATTGGAACGCTGATGACCTCGCCTCCGGCAATGATATTACTATAAGGATGAATGGGGTACGCCGGAGTCGGCGTCATCACCACGTCTCCGGGTTGAATAGTGGCCAGCACAAGGTGAGAAAGCCCTTCCTTGACACCGATCGTGACCACTGCTTCTGATTCAGGGTCTATATCTACATCATACCGCCTCTTGTACCATTCGGATATCGCCATCCTCAGCTGCGTTATACCCTTTGATGCGGAATACCGGTGATTCTTGGGATTATGGACAGCCTCGCAGAGTTTCTCAACGATATGTTTCGGTGTAGGGATATCGGGGTTGCCCATTCCAAGATCTATAATGTCCTCACCCTTCCTGCGGGAATCCATCTTCAATGCGTTTACGATAGCGAAAACATAGGGCGGCAGTCTCTTAATCCTGTTAAACTCAAACACGAGAAACCTCCTCATTGCGTCGCGCGCCGAGCGTTAAGCGTCGAGCGCAACAGACTTTATTTTTTCCTTTTGACGCTTGACCCTCAACGCTTAACGCACGACGCCCGTGTACATTTCCTCTGCATTCATCGAACTCCGCACCAGAGGGCCGGAAGCGACAAATTCAAACCCCAGCCCAAGCGCATATAGTTTCAAAGCTTCAAAAACGTCAGGGTGTATATATTCTACAACAGGCAGATTTTTTTTTGCAGGCCTAAGATACTGGCCTACTGTCAAAAGATCGCAGCCGGCCTCCCTTATGTCCCTGAAAACTTCCCTGACTTCATCAACCGTCTCACCAAGCCCGACCATCACGCCTGATTTTGTCTTCATACCAGGCATCAGCCTCCCGGCGATTCTATGCGCTTCGAGAGAACGTCGATAATCAGCCCCGGGCCGCACAATATCATAGAGCCGTTTTACCGTTTCAACATTATGGTTGAATACATCAGGACGCGCCTCAAGGACGATACCAAGGGCATCCCATTCCCCCTGGAAGTCGGGAGTCAGCACCTCTATCTTTGCAGCGGGGAGCGCGTTTCTTATGGCCCTTATAGTTGCTGCAAAATGCGCCGCGCCGCCATCCGGCAGGTCATCCCTGGTCACCGAAGTAATAACCACATAGGTCAACCCTAATTCGACTGCCGCTTCCGCAACTCGTTCAGGTTCATCAGCATCGAGCGCTGCGGGCATGCCCGGCCTGACAGAGCAGAAAGCACAATTTCTTGTACAGCGGTCCCCCATTATCATAAAGGCGGCTGTCGGTTTTGAAAAGCAGACCCCCTTATTGGGACACCGGGCCTCCTCGCAAACCGTGGATAGGCGGTGACTCCTCAAAAGGTCCTTTGTATGATGCAGTCCACTCGCTGTTGTTTTAATCCATTCAGGTAAGCGCATAGTCAAAATAATTAAGAATTACTGTGCGGCGTGGATACGCAGTTCAGCACTTCAATTCATAAATACGGTGGCATTCAACCGCTGTTCCGCCCCAAAAGTCTTCTACTTCCGGGGGTCCGCATCAGGGTCAACTTCGTTGCACTCCTTCGCAGTACTCGACCGTACGCCTCAGTCCTGCGCCTCGCCGGCGCTGCGCGTCGACGCTCTCGGTACGACACCATATTTATGAACTGAAGTACTTAGGAAGAAACAAAAAAGGGCCTTTGTCAAGGCCGCTATTCTTTAGATTTTCATAACATTAACAGCCTTTGGTCCGCGGTCTCCTTCTTCGACATCGAATTGCACCCTTTGGCCTTCGGCTAATGTCTTGAATCCCTCACTCTTAATAGAAGAAAAGTGAACAAAGACATCTGCACCATTGTCCTGCTGGATAAAACCAAAACCCTTTGATTCATTGAACCACTTGACCTTCCCTTCAAAAGCCATGACTGCCAAATCCTCCTTTTTTTCCCTTCCCCGGGGATCGTTCAATTACGAGACAGAGTTTAATAATACGAAATATATACCATGTATGTACACCAAAAGTCAAAAAAAAAGAGGGTTAGAAGATTGGAGGGTTAGAGGGTTAGAAATGTTCAGCTAACTTTACTAACCCTCTAACCTTCTTTCTTCGCCTCTTCCCACAGAACATCCATCTCCCGGAGCGTCATGTCCGAAAGCTTCCTGCCGGAGCTTGAGGCCTTCATTTCTATATACCGGAAGCGGGACATGAATTTAGTGATCGTCTTCCTGAGGGCATCATCGGGATTGACTCCTACGAAACGGGAAATGTTCACAAGAACAAAGAATACATCACCAAGTTCGTCTTCAATCCCGGCCTGGTCTTTCTGCTCAAGGGCATCCCTGAATTCGGCGAGTTCTTCATCCAACTTCTCCATAACATCCCCTACTCTGTTCCAGTCAAATCCTACACGCGCAGCTCTCGATTGTATCCTGTGGGCCTTAAGAAGCGAGGGGAGTTCTTTGGGAACGCCTTCGAGGATTGATTCCCTGTTCTTACCCTCCTCCTTCTTCCGGTCCTCCCACTGCTTGAGGACCTTTTCGGATGTTTCGAACGTCGCATCTCCGAAAACGTGAGGATGTCTCCTGGTCATTTTTTCGGAGATGGCATCGATCACGTCCTCCATGCTGAATTCCCCGCGTTCCTTAGCCAGTTGGCAATGAAAGACGATCTGAAAAAGCAAGTCGCCGAGTTCTTCTTTAATTTTTTGAGGAGAATTTTCCCCGATGGCCTCCAGCACCTCGTAGGTCTCCTCAACAAGGTAGGGCGTAAGAGACTCCCTCGTCTGCTCCCTGTCCCAGGGGCAGCCGTTTTCAGAGCGGAGAACCGCCATGATATCAAGCAATTCCTGGAAACTAGCCACTTTTTGTCAGTATTCCCACAATCTCTCTGTATCGTGCGGCTGTCTTTTGAACAATATCATCGGGAAGCGCCGGTCCGGGATAAGTCTTGTTCCAGTCGAGTGTGAGTAGATAGTCCCTAACGACCTGCTTGTCGAAACTGTCCTGTCCCCTGCCAGGCTGGTATTCCTTTACAGACCAGAAGCGGGAAGAATCCGGCGTGAGCAACTCATCTATAAGCATCAGTTTGCCTTCGTACACGCCAAACTCCATTTTGGTGTCGGCAATGATTATACCCTTCCTCTCCGCCATTTCCCTCGCCCTTCTGTATACGGCGAGAGTCGTTTCTCTGAGCTGCCGGGCTGTGGCATCGCCGACTATCGTTGCCATTGCATCGAAGGTTATGTTTATATCGTGTCCTTCTTCCGCTTTTGTGCTTGGTGTAAATATGGGTTCATCAAGCCGGGACGATTCGACCAGGCCAGCGGGGAGTCTTATGCCGCAGACCGTACCCTTGTCCCTGTATTCAGCCCATCCTGAGCCCGAAAGGTAACCCCTCACAATACATTCAACCGGGACAGGCTGCGCCTTCTTCACGAGCATGCTCCTGCCTTCAAGCACATCGGCGTACCTATGGAGCACTGCGGGATAATCCTTCACTTCGGTTGCCACAATATGGTTTTCGATGATATCGGTCATCTGTTTGAACCAGTAAAGTGATATCCTGGTCAGAAACTTCCCTTTTTCAGCGATCCCTTTGGGCAGCACCACATCAAATGCCGAAACCCTGTCAGTGGCCACTATCAGAAGCCGGCCATCTATCTCATACACGTCACGCACCTTGCCGCGCCTTAGCAGTTTGACATCCTTAAAATCTGTTTTCATGACAATATCAGACATCTCTTCCTCACTGTTTACTTACTTCTTTTCTCTTGCACCTGAATGGACCCCGTCCCCATATAACCGAAGGAAACGCTTTCTTGACTGCTCTCTGAACTTTTCTATTTTTTGGGCAAGCTCCGGGTATTTAACTGAGAGTATCGAGCACGCAAGGTATGCCGCATTCCTGGCGCCGCCTATCGAGACAGTAGCTACGGGAATTCCGGGTGGCATCTGGACCGTGGAATACAGGGCATCCGCTCCGCCCAGCGCCCCTGATGCAAGCGGGACACCGATTACAGGCAGTGTCGTGTGAGCTGCCAGCACCCCTGCGAGATGCGCTGACATGCCGGCCCCGGCGATGAGCACCTCGATGCCGCGTTCCCTGGCACGCTTCGCGTACGCAGATGTCTGATCGGGGAGACGGTGAGCGGAACTGACACGCATTTCATACGGTACGCCGAACTCTGTCAAAACCTGCGCTGCCTGCTCCATCACAGGCATATCGCTTTCGCTTCCCATAAGGATTCCAACCAGCGGCTTCTTCATGTGGCTATGACCTTCTCGGCGACATCGATTCAAGTCGCGCAATCCTTTCCTCTATCGGCGGATGAGTGCTGAAAAGCTTTGCCATACCACCTCCGGAAAGCGGGTTTACGATAAACATGTGCGATGTCGCGGGGTTGGCATCCATGGGTATCCGCTGCGAAGCCGTTTGAAGTTTCCTGAGCGCGTTGGCAAGATACAGGGGGTTCCCCGAAAGCCTTGCTCCGGACTCGTCTGCCCCATATTCCCTTGAACGGGATATCGCCATTTGGACCAGCATTGCCGCGATCGGGCCCACGATCATCATCACAATAGCTGCAATGGGGCTGCCTCCTTCGTTATCGTCCCTCCTGCCACCGCCAAAGATCATCGCCCACTGCGCCATCTGCGCAAGGTAGCTGATAGCTCCGGCGATAGCAGCGGCAACCGTGCTCACCAGTATGTCTCTGTGTTTGACATGGGACAATTCGTGCGCTATAACACCTTCAAGCTCTTCCCTTGAAAGAATCCGCTTTATCCCGTTGGTAACTGCAACAGCAGCATGTTCGGGGTTCCGGCCTGTTGCAAATGCATTGGGCTGGTCCTCGTCTATTATATATACTTTTGGCATTGGGAGTTCCGCCCTGTGCGCAAGCCTCCTTACTATCTCATAGAGTTCAGGCTCCTCAGCTTCACTCGCAGCTCTGGCCCTATACATCCTGAGCACAATTTTATCGCTGAACCAGTAGGTCATAAAATTCATACCAAAGGCCATAATAAGCGCGAATGTCATCCCTGACCTGCCGCCCAGCAGCCCCCCGATGGCAACAAGCAACAATGTGAGTGTTACCATCAGAACCATCGTTTTTAATCCATTCATATCAATCCTCCTGCATAGGGTATGCGGTTTATACCATGCCTCTGTTTACGCATGCATATACTATTATACAACACCCATCGCCGCAAATATCCTCCTTGAAAAAAATGTACTATCCGGGCCGTCAGCATCGCGGCCTTTTAGGTCAGCCAAGGCAGGGAAGGCGTCAGATTTATGGGTTTGCAATTTTGTCATTCCGGTGCTTACGAGCGCGGGAATGACGTCTTGGCACGCCCCACATCCATGACTCACACCCCCCCCCGAGACACTATAGATTGAAAAAAAGTCAGGGTTGCTCTATTATTTAAGACAAAAGAGAAATGGACGAGGAGGATACCGTGAATCAACAACCATTGTGCCCGGTTTCAACACCTGAAAAGCTGCTACTGGCAACTGACAGTTCTGAATTCAGCGAGGGAGCCATACGCGAGGCAATCAATTTTGCAAAAAGATGCTCGAGCAAGCTCTATGCGATATCAGTACTCGAAACGCATCCCGAATACGAGACCATCGGCTCCAAGTTTTATGAGAAAGAGAAAGAAGAAGTGCTCAAACATTTGGAATTAATAAAGGCCAGGGCCGCTGGAGCGGGGGTGAATTGTGACACTATCTTTCATAGCGGAGGAGAAACCTACAAACATATTGTGGATGAAGCGGTCGCAAAAAATATCGATATGATTGTGATCGGCAGGCGGGGTCGCAAGGGACTGGCTAAACTCCTGATGGGGTCGGTGGCGGCAAAGATCATAGGATATGCGCCTTGCAAAGTGATGGTCGTTCCCAGGGCGGCAAAGATAGGGTATCAGAAAATATTGGTTGCCACCGATGGTTCAAACCATAGCATTGCTGCTGTTGCTGAAACAATCAGTATTGCCAAGCGCTGTGGAAGCTCTGTCATAGCACTTTCCGCAGGGACCACCGATGACGAACTTAAGGTGGCCAAGCTCAATACCGACAACGTTCTCGAAATGGCCGGGAAGGAGGGTATTCATGCGGAAGCTGTAACGCCCCGGGGGAGATCATATGAGACTATTGTGGAGACCGCCGCCGGCAGAGGGGTTGATTTAATTGTCATGGGAGCTTATGGGAAAACAGGGCTGAAAAAAATTCTTATGGGGAGTTCGACGGAAAGGGTCATTGGGCTGGCAGGATGCGCAGTCATGGTTGTAACAGCGTGACAAGCAGGACGAAAATAAGACCTATGCCGGCTTTGGCGACAACTGCTGTTGTTATTTTCTATGTACTAATCACTCTAGGCAAGGGGGGAGCAACAATGAGCGAATTGAAACTATCCAGTACCGCCTTTCAGAATAACGGATTAATACCTTCGAAATATACCTGTGATGGACGTGATATAAATCCCCCGCTGGTCATAGAGAATGTACCGCCTGGGACCAAGTCACTGGCTTTGATTGTAGATGACCCCGATGCGCCGATAGGCACATGGGTCCATTGGGTTTCCTGGAACATCGCCCCCGACATAAAGGAGATAAAAGAAAACGATACGCCAAAAGGCGCGGCAGCCGGACTAAATGACTTCAACAAACAATCCTATGGCGGTCCCTGTCCGCCATCGGGAACTCATCGCTATTTTTTCAAGCTTTATGCGCTTGATACAGCACTAGACCTGCCTTCCGGGACAAAGAAGGAGGGTGTTGAAAAAGCCATGAAAGGACACGTTATTTCGCAGGCACAGATAATAGGGCTATATAAGAGAAGCAGGCAATAGGCTATCGGCTATAGGCGAGAGGCAATAGGCAAAACACAAAGAACAAAAGACAGACTTCCCTTTACTGCTGCCTGCCTCCCGTACCTGTCATGCTTTTTTTAACTAATGCAGATTCAATTAACCAAGACTTTGCAGCCTTCAAATTCAACTACACGGCCCTTTCGTATCTTACACCGTTTTCGAAGCTCCACCTCTCCATCAACCTTGACCAATCCTTCAGCGATTACCGCTTTTGCCATACCTCCGCTGTAGCAGAATCCCATGATTTTCAGGAGATGATTGAGTTCGATATATTCACTGCTTCCTAATATGAATTCCTTCATTTTCTCACCAATTATCCCGTTCTTAAATGCAGTCTCGATCGTAAAGTCCCGGGTCACCATAAGGAAGTTGCCCCTGGCAATTTCACTCTCATCCATGCATGCGGCAGAGATAATTTGCTCCAGAGGCAATCCTGCTTTTCTGAATAATTGGAGTTCATCAAAAAAAGAGCTGCCATGCGCCGTACCTTTAGAGCCGCTGTCAGTACCGACACGCAAAATTACCCCAATAGAAGCAGCGTAACTGAGTGAAGAAAGATGTCCTTCAACGGTTTTTTCTATAATCACCTGTTCGTCAGGCGGATACAGCACGGCAAGGCTCTGGAGCGCAAATATTGTTGGTATCCACGCAATGCGCGCTTCCGCCATTCTATGCAGTGTATCACGCGATACGAAGTAGCCGTGCTCAATCGAAACAGCTCCGGCATCAACAGCGTCCCGCACTGCCGCGTCGGAATTGGCATGACAGACCATATGCAGATTTCTTGACCGTGCCGTTTCGTTGAGCACATGTAATTCCTCCTGAGAAAACCCTCCATCTGTCACCAGTCCTGCTTTTTGCGCTGAAACAATCCCCGAATTAATCACTTTAAGAAAATCGGCGCCGGAGTCGGCAATTTCATGCACTGCTTTCCTTATCTCTGAAACGCCTGAAACTCCCTTGCCGAGAAATGACCCGTAGGTCCCCTTCTTATATAACGCATATCCTGCTGACCTGACCTCCACGTCGGCATGGAAAAGAGCTTTGGCCTGCAGGCCGATGCCGTTCCTGTGCCCCATATCGTTTACAGAGAAAATTCCGCGCTTGACATATGCGTCTTTTATGACCGGCAGCTCGCTGCGCGTCAATGGTCTTCCATAAAGCATGAAGTGCATATGCGCATCTCTGAAGGGTGGTATCTTAATGGCCGCAGAGGAGGATAAATCGTCTATCATAATATGATATACTTTTATTAATTAATACCTTTTGTCAAGAATGCCCGGGCGAGAAGTATTGCGTGGTCCGGAGCAAAAACAAACTGACCAACTACCGGAAGTCCGTTACGGCCCGGATTCACGGGTGGTGAGTGTAAAATAGCACACTCTTTATGAACTTGCATCGATCGGAGCTCCTGAAACATCTTTTCGCCCTTGCGACTTTTGGGGTTGCCATGGGCTTTTTTGAAGCGGTCGTGGTCGTATACCTGCGGCAGCTTTTCTATCCGGAGGGTTTTGCATTTCCCCTCAGGCCTATGTCACCCGGTCTTCTGTCGATCGAGTCGCTCAGGGAAATTTCGACTGTAGTAATGCTTATTGCCGTGAGCATCCTTGCAGGTTCCGGGTTTCTCAAGAGGTTTTCCTTCTTTCTCATAACCTTCGGGGTATGGGACATTTTCTATTACGTCTGGCTCAAGGTCCTGGTCAACTGGCCTTTAACCCTTCAAGACTGGGATGTTCTCTTCCTTATCCCCGTGATATGGATAGGACCTGTTCTGGCGCCGGTGATCTGTTCGGGTACCATGATCGCGTTCGGGGGATATTTCCTGGTCCTTATCGACAAGGGCTATGCTGTGCGCATAAGGCGCTCTGAATGGCTCCTTATGGGCGCCGGTGCTTCGCTCATTTTCATAGCGTTTGTCCGGGACTTCGCCCACATTATTATCAAGGGAGGATTTTATTCACGGTTCTGGACGCTCGGAGCAGACCCTGAATTCCAGAGATGCGTCGCCGCTTTTGTCCCCTCTTCATTCAACTGGCCGCTATTCATCATGGGCGAAGTGCTCATCTTCTATGCTTTGGTGTCCTCGGCAAGAAGAGCAAAACAGATGAGCTGACATTTTCGTCCTGAAGGGTAGTGGGTCAGTTTGTTTTTGCTCTGGATCGCCTGGGTTTTCGGCGTGGGCACACTTACGCCCCGCCCACTATAGAGGAATGGCGATAATGGATAATTTTCAGCATATGCCTGGGGTCGGAATTTAAAGATTAATTGATACAGAGCAAAAACAAACTGACCCATTGCCCACAGACCATGTTTCTTTAGCACTCAACATTCGTGGCGGGATGTCCAGGGCATTGTCTCTCTTTATTCTTTCATAATAGTATATTTTCCGTCCTTGTCGATCCTAATATTGGCATTGAGAAAGCGCACCTTGAAGCCGGCCTCTTTAAGCATATGGTATGCCATCTCAGCCCTTAAGCCGGTGTCAGAATACAAAACAATCTCCTTGGACCTCGTGATCTCCTTAAGCCTGTCTTTGAGGTCCCATGAAGGCACGTTCAGAGCGCCCTTAAGCATGCCCTGCATTGCCTCGTCCTCGTCACGCACATCCAGAATCAGCTTGTCGGGCGGCGATGTCTCCGCTATACGTTTGAACTCCTCGAGAGAGATTTCGCCCGCTCTTAACTTCGGCACATAAACAATCCTGGTCGCCACTTCCCCGCTGATGACGAGTCCTCCGGAGCGCTTCCATTCGTCAAAGCCGCCTTCGAGCACCGCGACATTGGTATACCCCCAACCCCTCAACGAAGCAAAGTCGTCCAACGCGGACTTCGTATCGTTGTCATACAGCATTATGGGAGCAGATTTGTCCGAAGGGAACCTCTCCTTTTCATTCGGAAGGTCCTTTCCAGGGACAGAAACAGCGCCTATGATGTGTCCTCTCTTTGCCTCATCCGTCGGCCTAAGATCGATAAGTACAAAGGGAATACCCTTTTCCAGATACTCCTTGAGACTCAGCACAGAAGAAACGACAAGGTTGCCCGTCTTTTTCCATGCATGCAATCCATCGGCAAACACTTTAACTTTTGTATAGCCCATTTTCTCAGCCTTACCTGCAGAGGACAGGCTCAGATGGCAGGAGCGGGACCCACAATAAAAAATGATCAATTTGTCCTTTTCTTTGGGCAGCTTTCCGGCAAATTCGTTGAATTCCCGATAGGGTATCGAAATCGCCCCTGGAATGTGTCCTTCATCATAGCTCACAAGAGGCCTCGAATCCACAAGCTCAAAACTTCCTTTTTCAGGCCCCAGCGCAACAAGCCTGGCAACTTCATCCACAGAGACAATCCTCTCCGCTGCAGCTTTTGCCGGCACAGCCATTTTCAGTTTCTGGGATATGTCCACCGCCGCGACAGTCGTGCTAAAAAAGAAAAATCCTGCTGTAATAGCCGCAGCAAAGATCGCGGCTTCGCTCTTGCTCCCCATACTCGCTCCTTTCGCAAAAGAACTATTGCATACCCACTTTGTTATTTAAACGAGACCAAAACTTATACTAGCTACAACGGTCCAAATATTTCAACAACAAAAAAAGGTGGTAGTGGAAGGCGGGAGAAGGGGAGAGTAGTTTCAGCGCTCCGATAAACGGCCTGCCCCTGCCACTCCCTTCCATATGACTGTTGGGTAGCAGGTCTAACACTTACTTTAGCATCGCCTGGTATGGTACAATTTGAGCATGAAAAGCACAGTTGCGTTTATTATTTTCGTGCTGCTTATTGTCGGATTGCTTTTTTCCATATCGGGAAAGCGTTATCCCCGCATTCCTGCCGACGCCATTCATAAAGATCTAGAGGTGAACAGCAATACAGCGTGCCTGGAATGTCACGGCGCCGGCAAAAAGGACGCAGTCAAAAATACCCATCCTCCAAAGTTCGAATGCTTTAAATGCCATAAGACGCGGAGAATTCAGAGGAATTAGGGCCCTCGAACAAATTAGTTCTGCATTCAGCCGATTTCGTTCTCCTTCGGCGGCACTATGCAGAGAAAACCGAGAGGTTCATCGCCGGCAGGACTCAATTTGTGTGTTTCGTTGGGGCTTATGTAGACAGCATCTCTGGGTCCTACCTCGACTTCCGCGCTTCCAATCAGTACCCGGGCCCTTCCGTGAAGTATAAAAATGCCATGGTCGTGCGGGTGGCTTTCGAGGGCGGTCCAGCCACCCGGTTCCACCCGGAAATACCGGATGATGAACTCTTGTGCGCCGTCGGCTTTACCGATCAGCACCTTGCCGTCAGCTCCCTTGGTGTTTGTTTTTGTATAGCCCCGGGGGATGGCCCCTTCCCAGTTAAAATTGTTATCTTCTCCTGTGAAACGATGAACAACACTCATTTTCCCTCCATTAATGTTAAAAGGGCATATAGCATGGAACTCAGAGCTTTTACCCTTAAGCAATTAATAAAATTATTTTAGCATAAAATGAAATTGTTCCTCGGGGCAGGGTGCAGCCCCTCCGCTAAAATGGCAACTTTCAATCGGAAATGATAGGTGGGGATTATTCGGAGTCTTCCAGGAGTATCCTCATTTGCTGAGACAACTATATCATGAAGATGGGCGAGCTGTATTTATTACCATATTATTATCAAACAATTGTCATTAAGAAATTCAACCAATTGTCTTTATAAGCTCTCAACTGCGATTATCAGACTTCAAAGACTCCTAAGTCTTTGATTTTAGTCTTCAGTAACTCGAACTGGGTTTCAAGCTCAGGCATAAGTTCAATAATTGTATCCAGTTGCTTTTTCCCCCCTGCCTTCTCCATATCTGCTGCTATGCCGCTCATTGCCATAAATCCGGTATTGGCTGCCACCCCGTTGATCTTGTGGGCTTGTATCCCCGCAAGCTCCGAATCGCCCCGCACTATCTGCTCCCTGAGTTCATCAAGCATTTGGGGCATTTCCCTCATGAATGATGCAACAATTCTTCTGGCCATATCCATGTCATCCGTTATGCGCTCCATAAGCCCCCGGAAGTCAAAGACCGGCAATGCTTCAAATGCCGCTGTTTTACTATGGTGCACGTCAGTTGTCGGTGGCAATTTAGCCAGTGCCTGTGGCAGCCATTTTTCAAGCGCCTTAGCCACTTCCTGAAGAGAGATTGGCTTAGAGATATAATCGTCCATGCCCCCTAGCAGGCATTTCTCCCTGTCACTCTTCATGGCATGAGCAGTCATTGCAATAATAGGGACATTGGGGTTGGCTATCTTTGTCTTGCCACCCCGGATAGCCTTTGTAGTCTGATATCCATCCATAACCGGCATCTGCACGTCCATAAAGACTATGTCGTAAGAAGCAGCTTCCAGCATCTTGATCGCCTGCTGGCCATTGTCAGCAATGTCAGCGCTGAACCCCAATTTGCCGAGAATGCCCAGAGCCACCATTTTATTGACTTTATTATCCTCGACCAGAAGAATACGCAGATTCCGCCTGGCTGCTTCACGAAGCCGGTGCCTGGTAATAATAGTGCCTTCATGGTCTTTTTCATGCAAACTGCTACCACCTAGCACTGCAGCTATGCAGTCGTGCAATTGGACCATCCTTACAGGCTTGGTAAGATATGCAGCAAATCCAAGGCTTGCAAGCCGTTTTGAATCTCCCCTCATTCCAATCGATGTCAGCATAACCAGCAAAGTGTCCTTCAAAGCAGGGTCGGCCTTGATGGCCCCGGCAAGGGCTTCGCCGTCCATGCCCGGCATTTGCATATCAGTAATTACAACCCGAAAAGGATCGCCTGCAGCATGAGCGGCATGGAGCATCTCCATTGCCTTTAAAGCGCCTTCGGCCTCGGCATGTCGCACCCCCCACGACCTCATCTGCTCAGCAATTACAATGCGGTTGACCGCATTGTCGTCAACAGCCAGGACCCGCACTCCGCTGATATCAGCTAATGGAGGCATTTCCCCCCTGTCCTGCGGGCTGCATTTATCGAATACTGCTGTAAACCAGAAGTTAGACCCTTGACCTTCAATGCTTTCAACCCCTATCCGTCCGTTCATTAGTTCAGCAAGACGCTTGGATATGGCCAACCCAAGGCCGGTACCGCCAAACTTCCGAGAAGTCGAGGCATCAACCTGGTGGAAGCTCTCAAACAGTGAAGATATTTTGTCTTCCGGTATCCCGATGCCGGTATCCCGAATATTGAAGCGCACTGCGACCTGACCGTCTGTTTCATATTCCGTAACTGCTTCGATGATCACTTCGCCTGCCGAGGTGAACTTGATGGCATTTCCTATCAGGTTGACTAATATCTGGCGAAGTCGACCGGGGTCGCCCATAAGAAATATGTGGACTCCTGGATCTATTCGGCATACTAACTCAAGACCCTTTTCATGGGCCCGCAGGGCCATAAATTCCGCAGTTTCCTCAAGTGTGTTTCTAAGATCAAATTCTATTGTTTCTATGTCGAGTTTGCCCGCCTCTATCTTGGAGAAATCAAGGATATCGTTGATCAGGCCTAGCAACAATTCGCCGCTTGAGCGCAACATCTCGACATAGTTTCTCTGCTCCTCAGAAAGACCAGTGTCAAGAAGCAAGCCAGTCATCCCAATGATGCCATTCATTGGAGTACGAATTTCATGGCTCATGTTAGCTAAAAATGACGATTTAGCGGCATTTGCCTCTTCAGCCACGTCCATCGCCGCCTTAAGTTCCTGTGTACGCTTTTCCACCTCCTGCTCAAGCAAGACCGTATTTTCACGCAACAGGGCATTCAGGGCGAAACTCTCGATGGAGTATGCTGCATTTCTGAGAATTATAGAGAGAATCAACAAAAATGGGTCAGCAGCAGTAGCATCTCTCTCTTTTATCAAGCCTACAAACATTCCCCTGATTCTTGCAATTGTTGACACAACATGCATTACAAGCGTAAAACCGGGCAACAAAGAAGGTACCATTATGGGTCTGTTCTGGTTCAATGCCCAGGCAAAAGTGCCATCCAATATCTTATCGTCGACCTCCTTCTGCAGGGTCCCCCGATCTGCCGCAGGATCCCAATCTATCATGACAAAACTGTTATCTGATTCGTTTATGGACAAAAAAGCCATACTGTTAAATGAAAAGATGCGCTGCAACTGACAACGTACAGAAGAGAATATATCCCGGGGATTGCTTTTATGGCTTATATTTGCCTGATAATCACCGCTCGAAGCAAGCATCTCAAGAGAATCAAGCAGCCTTCTGTTAAGGGTTTCAAGATACCTGTAACGTTGTTGCAAATATTCCGTTTCTGTTCTATCTGAATTCTTCTTCATTTATTATAGGTCCAGCCCCAGCAATTGCAGCGCAGCATTGAAATGTCTTTCAGCCTGGTCAAAGATGGGTGATATAAGGCCAGTCCGCAAATCAAGCATCTCCCAAGCCTTGGTATTCAATGGAGGCACGTATGGGTCCCCACTTCTCCCGAATTGCATGGCATGGGTAATAAACTCTGCAATATGAACAACTGCAGCCCCTGTCGGAAAATGTTTCGCTCGCAAAGGATAATGGTGGCAGGCGACAATTTCCCTCAGGCTTAGGGGAATCTTCCATTCATCCAGCAAAACATCACCCATCTCGGCATGATCAAAACCGATGGCCTTCTGTTCGCCCACGAAGAGAAGTTCACCGTGCTCCCTGCAGTCCAGAACAACTTCCCTGAACATTTCAGGAATTTTAGTACAGATGATAAGGCGGCCGATATCGTGCAATATGCCGGCCACAAAGAATCGTTCCACATTCGGTTCCCTTTTATAGATTGCTATTATCCTGGCAATCACAGCGCAGCCTAAACTGTGGCGCCAAAACTCCCCTACGGTAATAAGGTCTTCAGGAATTCCTTCAAACAACTTTATAACAGAAGTGGCGAGCACAAGATCGAGAATCTGCTGTGTTCCTATAATTGTAACAGCTTGTGTAACGGTCTCAACTGTTGATGGAAATGCAAAGAATGGACTATTCGCCAGTCTGAGTATGCGGGCCGTCAGGCTCTGATCTTCGCTTATTATCATCCCCATGTCGAGGATTGAACTATGTGGATTGTTGATAACCGTATTCAGCTTTGAATAAACAAATGGGGGGGTGGAAAACTGGATATCACCCATTATTAAATCATGGGGAGTTTTTTTATCCACCAGCGACTCCCTTGGCTAACAGACGGGCCCTTCTCACTACGCTCAGCCGGAATATTTCTCTTACTGCATTATTGCCCCTGTCGGTGTGGCGGAATGCGATGCCCAGCTCTTCCTCAGCTCTTTTGATAAGAAGGGGATTTATCTCTTCGTTTGGGGCTGGTTCATCCTCATCCGGTGCTGCTCCATGCACATCTACTTCAGTAATACCCCATGCCCTGAAAACGGTAAGGTGCTTTTCGGTAATATCTTTACCCGAGGGAAGCAAAAGACGTCCATTGATGTCCTTGACATCGCTCTTCAGCTTCATCCCAGGCGCCAAAAACTCTATACCAATTTTGCCCATAATTTTTTACCCGTATTCAGCAACCCCTTTGATAAACATAGCATTTCTCTTCGAACCCGTAAGACGCAATTTGTACTGTCTCAAAAGAACGAATTCCGGGCAGGACGGCGATCTGAACTCCACCGACGAGTCCGCAAAAGCACATAACGATCTTGACTGACGATTTTCCATATAATCTATTCGTCTAGCAGTACACGCAGGTAGCGACGACTGCAACACATTACCAGCCCGCGGGAAACTCGAAGCCGGAAAACTCTTATTTATTTCAGAACTTTCCAGTCACCATTGTCAACGATAACCATATCCATGGAATCTTTGTCCAGTCCGCAATGGTCACGTGGAGACATTTTGAAGACGCCGCCTGTCCCCGGCCAATCAGTGATTTTATTTTCAATATAATCTCTTATCTTTTTTTTGTCCGGCCCCACTTTCCTCAGCGCCTCAACCACCATCATAAAGGCATCATATGCATGTCCCCCAAAAATCGCCGGCTCGGTATTAAATCGGGCCTCATAGTCCCGTGCATATTTTTTGAGGAGCTTTTTTTGAGGATTCCTGTCCGAAAGTTTGTTCCATGCTAAAAGCCTGCCCGAAGGGGACATCACACCTTCGGACGCCTTCCCTGACAGCTCAATGTTTTTCCTGTTTCCCCAACCATGACTTTGGAAAAGAGGGATTCCCATTTTCAGCCAGTACCAGTTTTTTGTTACCAGCACCTGTGATGGGCCAATTGACATATTGATCACCGCCTGGGCTCCGGATGTCTTGACCTTCACCAGCTGAGGAGTCATATCGGCATCTTTCGGACCGTACCGCTCATCAGCAACAATGGTTATGCCGTACCTGGATGACAGCTCATGAAGCGCCTTTGCAGCAGAATCGCCAAAACTTGTTGTAACCGCCAGAATCCCCACTTTGGATATACCGTGTTTTTTCAAATAGCTGTAAATCGTTTCTATCATGCTGGAATCGTTCTGAGGCGTTTTAAATATCCAGTATCTCTCTTCAACCGGCTGGACAATGCCTGCGCCTGACGCCACCGAAATAAGGGGAGTTTGCGCCCTGGTCATGATTGGGATGATGGCCATCGTCTCGCCGGTGGTCGATGCTCCAACTATCGCCAGGACATTATCTTTGTCCAGAAGTTTCTTTGCTGAAAGGACTGCCTGTGTCTCATCGCTTTTGGTATCTTCAAGGACCACTTCCAAAGGATGTCCATTGATTCCGCCCGATTTGTTGATCTCTTCCTGCAGCATAATAATAGTGTTCCTTTCAGGCTCACCCAGAAAAGACGCACTGCCAGTGGAAGCAAGCACTGCGCCGATTCTGTATGGCTCTGTTGCGTATGAGGTGTTACAGGCAGTAGAAGAAAGGAAAAAAATAATGAAGAATATTGACATTACCCTGATACTTTTACTCATATTCCCCTCCCGAACGATAAGCTTCCGTACAGATGATAGTAACAAATTAGTCTCAAAGAGTACAGCCTGAAAAAAATTTAGCCTGTTTTGAATTTCACGGGCTCTTTACCACCGGGTTATTTAACTCATTGCTTGCGGACTTCCTCCGTAAATCCTAACTTCACCATACCCAAAACAGCCTGTTTATATTCATCCATTCATCCCTCGCCCCCTTTGCTTCCGTAACCTGGAAATCTTTCCATGTCTTCACCTGAACCCTGCCGCCGTCCCCTTCACGAATCCCTACCGCCCCATCCCTGTCAGTCCTGAACACGCGACAATTGGCAAGCATGGACAGGGTTTCTGCATGCGGGAAGCCGAACCTGTTTTCCCGTCCGCAGCTGATTACTGCAATCTCCGGCGAAACGGCGTTTATTAATACTTCCGATGACGAGGAGCGGCTGCCGTGGTGGGCGACTTTCAGCACAGTGCTTTTAAGAGCCGGCCCGGTATGGGCCGTGTCCTCTTCGGCTTCTTTCTCTACGTCTCCCGTAAACAAAAAAGAGGCGGCCGCCCCCCGGAGCCGCAGGACAAGTGAGTCATTGTTTTCTTCGGAGTTTTCTTCGGAATTATTTGCACTTGCAGAATAAAAACCCTCATAAGGGTGAAGCACCGTGATAGTATATCGACTGCCTTGAATCACATCTCCCCTTTGCAGACCCCTGTGTCCGACTTTTTCAAGAATTCCAGTTTTGTACATAAGCCGGTTGTTGTCCCAAATCGCGTGTACCTTAAAAGTATTAATAAGATATTCGAGCCCGCCCGTATGATCATGATGTCCGTGCGACAACATGATCGCCTCAATTTCATTAATGCCCCGGTATCGCAGAAACTCGCCGATCTGGAAACCGCTCTTTCCGGTATCCATAATCAGCGTGCGGCTGTCGGGCAATTCAATGACTGCGCCATCACCCTGACCGACATCGAGAAAGGTAACAGAGATTCTGTCCCGGCCAAGCCAGGCGGCGACTGAAAAAATAACTATCGGGACCAGCGCTACCGAGCAAGGGAAGACCAGCGAGCGGAAAAAGGGTAAACCAGAGCGCGCAGAAAGAGATTGAACGGTGTCGGCTGCAGCACTCCGCGCGTTCTCTTTAGCTCTGGAATAGATTATCACTGTAAAAATTACCAGGCCTGCATAAAAGAAAATGAGCAGTACAGGGGGAAATGCGGGAATCCTGACTGCATCTAGCGGCCACCGGGCCATATAATAAATCAGCGATAAAGCATGCCCGGTAACAGCGTCAAGGACTGCATGAAAGGGCAGCATATTGAAAAAAAGAAAAAAGAATGAAGACAAAAAAGCCATGGGCAAGATTACAAAGCCGACGGCGGGGATAATAATAAGGTTGGTCAACGGAGAAACAATAGAGAATTTATGGAACCAATAAACAATGAGAGGGGCTGTGCCCGCATTTGCGGCCAGGGTTATGGCTATAGAAGAGCGCATATAAGACACGAGGGAAGACCTCAGAGTGGAGAAAAGAGAGGCAGGATTTGAATCGCGCGCCGGCTGCTTGCCGCCTACAGCAAGACCGATGCAAAGCACGGCGGCAACAGACAGTTGAAACGACAAGTCGGTCACTGAAGCCGGCTGACAAATAACAATTATAAAAACAGCCATCAGCAGGTTATTAAGCCAAAAACCCCTTCTCTGAATCAAAAGACCAAACAGAAAGAAACATACCTGTGAATTCCAGAAGTTGATGCTAAAACACAGAAGATCGTGCTAAAAATAACAGAAGTTGGTGCTAATAAAAGTAGTGTATCTATACGGGTTAGATAGGCTAAGGAATAAAAAAAGCAATATAATCAGCGTAGTGGCGTTTTCTAGGAAAAGTCTGACTTTTCGGAGAGCTCAGCGAGACTAATTTCTCAACGTACATGATCAAGAATAAATTTTCGGGCTCTTCTGAATTCCTTTTTGTCCATTGCCTTCTCCTTCTGTTTTTTACCAGTAGATGATTATAGAATTCCCATGGTTGTTCGTGACAATGGTTTGCTTGTCTATTGAAATACAAACTAATTATAGTTATCCTATTACGCAATGGGTTGCGATGAAATTTCTTTAAAAAGAATATTTCCTAAAGATGATCATTTGTGGAGGGTTGACTGGTTTGGCCAGGTCCTACGAAACCCTGGAAGGGAAAGCGAACCCGACATAGAAGTCCTTATAAGTCCTTTCATTGGAAGTCCCAGAGATCCAGCTAATAATAAAGCCATTGACAACAAGAAACAGAAAATTATACTAATGGCTGTCGGCCTCTTGCCCTGTATACGTATTGGAACGATTTGGAGACAGGGGATGCTCCTACCGCCCAACGACTTTCATTTTACCAAGAAAAAATTTAAGGATGTAAATATATGTCCCGAAACCACTCAGATTATAAGAACAGATCACGCTGAACAAGGGTCAGCAATAATATCTCCGGATTATTATTACATCAAAGGTGAATTAGCCGGTGCGTCACGATGCCTCGGGATTAGGTTCAAAAATAAGGAGAACTATATCATCATTCCAATGGTAGAACTGATAAGGTTCTACTACGTGCAGTCAACCGAAACCGCGAGATCAATTCTTAATGGTGAACTTGGGGAAGACAGAAATAACCTGTATGACGAAGATAAAAGTCGTTTCAAGAACGACAATGCGATATACGAACTTAAACTAAATGAGCCGATTGCACGAGAGGACGCATGGATCATTGCCAGGATAGCGGTCTCTGACCTTGCATATCGCAATGCAGTTAACATTCATGCATCAATTGTAAAGAATAAGCTAAATGAAGGTCTGTCTTATCCGGAAACTTTCCCCCCTTTCCATGGGATCACTGATTTAACTGCTTATGGAAAATGGATTAACTCAAAGACTGGCTGGCACTTTTTAATATTTTGGATAGACAACTGCACAGCCCCTTTCCCTTTTAAGGATGTTGAACTTCAATGGAACGAAAGCGGCAAGAGGATCATATACGATGAAGAGGAAGAAATTGAGGGCTCAGGTGGAGCTGGAGGTAGACGAAGCATGAAAAAGAGTAAGCCAGAAGGAGAGGTGCAAGGAGATGTGGAGCCATCAGCTGGCATGGCTGGTGCAAGAGTGCTGTTGCATCTAAATCGCTTCTCCTTTCTTCATAACAAAAAATTGCTCCGACCTACAAAAAGAAAGAGGCAAAAATGCGAGCATCGTCCCAAGAAAAGATTATCTTCAAAGGAGGAAGAAGAGCCTGGCAAAGAGTTGTCTACAGGAAGTGGCACTCACGGTGAGTGCGACGTACCAAAACTCTCTATAAAGATTTCGGATGTATCATCCCAGATAATTGATGATGAAGTCCTGCCAGACAATTTTAAAAGCTTCCTTAAAGGTCTACAATTTCTTAAATCGAAGCTGAAAGATTCATTTCATTCTTCCTTAATTGCAGTATCCAAACCAATAATAAAATGCACGGCAGGTCCCATATCGTTCTTCCCAGTCGAAAACCCGAAGAAGGCGAGTAGGAATAAAATACATTGGTCGTACCTGGATTATAAGGAAAAGGAAAGGCGCAAAGTCATAGTCGCAAAAGTCATCCACTCGGACCGGATTGTCTATTTATTTGAAATGGAACTTCGCAAAATTCAAAGAAAGGCGAAATTATCTCAGAAACCTAAAGCCGCTAATCAAAAAGAACATCACGCGACCTTGTTGCTCCATAGTACGGATTATTGCTCTATAGGCACCCAGGAACTGAAAGACGTGCTCCTACGGTGTGCGCTGAATCAAGGCGTATGGTTATACGAGGAAGAACTCCCCGTTTTCCACAGAGAGAAAATAGTACATAAGTGGATATCACCAGAGGAGTTTGCAAGAAAGGTTTTTAATTTCCAGGAAAAGTAAGTCTCAACTGGTCATTGAAAAAGAATAGTTGTTAGACTTTTACCCAATTTTTGTCGTCTGCCGCTTTGAACTTCCATTTTGCTACCGATAAAAGATGTTTCCGACTTTGATGGGCCTATTGAGGACTGCGACAAAACTTCGGCAAATGCGTTTTTCTCTTTGTCCATGTTATTCATATGTAAGTTATCCTGGGAACTCCTGCCTTATTTCGGCATAAAACGATTTCAGATTGTTTTTCATGAATACGGGAACGTCGAGGTCTATATTCTTAAGGATGTCGGCAATCCACTGCGAATCGGGTTTTACCGGATTTCCGCCCGTTTGGGCCCCGATAATAATCCATTGAAATCCTTCCAGGCTGAATGATATTTCTCCCAACAGAGGCTCTATGCTAAGGAACCTGACAGGCGCGTCAATACCCTGCAAAATGTCCGCACGTTTCTGATCCTTGTCTGAATTAACGGTTGTGCCTATCCATGCATTTTCCGGGAAGGTGAATTCCTGAAATCTTGACGGATTCTTGGAAAGAAATATGAATGTATGCCATGGGCACTGATGGACGCTACTCAGGACGTTTTCGATCCAGATGCTCGGCACCCATTTGCCAAAGAGATCTCCGGTATCAACCGTGAAAATTCTGCCCGGCGTCTTTACTTTTAAAGGCTGACTCAGACGGTGGGGGTAAAAGGTGGGATCGTAGCCGAAGGGGTAGACCTCGCCAGGCTTGGCCTCATGAATTTCGCCGGATTCTCTCCGCTTCCAGTTCTTCTCGTAGACAAATAAGGAAGAGGTGTCTTGATATTTGGCCCCAAAGCGATTCAGCGGGGAAGTCTTTTTGATCGTATTATAACAATAGATATTTCTGCAGGAATGGAAACAGCCTGTAACTGGATTCCACGTGAAATTACACCATTCAATGGAAGTTTTGTTCATGAAAAATACTATAACACATCATGAGAAACAGCTTGCTCTGGATATCTGCCGATTATCCCAATTCCGAACTTCAGGAGGCAAACTGGATACAAAAATAAGAGCCCAATATCTCTATCGCTGAGCTCTGCCCCAGGTTCGCAGCCGTCTTAACAATAACCGGGTGAACTTGGTTTGTCAAGAGTCTTAATTATGACAAATCTATCAGCCCGGTGAGATGCTCAGCCAACTCGTAAAGCCCCTCTTTGCGAGCCTTGGCAACTGAGACGGCTAGACGCTGACGCTTTTCCAATCTTGTCACAATCCTTTCACCAACCTTGCCGACTAATTTTTGGCGCAACTCCGAGGCAATGGACATTTTTTCGATATCATTCATAGCACCCAGTTGCTCCGCATCCAAGGTTCCAAGCTCCTCAATTTGAGAATACACAAGGTGTAACGGAGCATCTCCCAAGAGTTTAAAAGCAATAGCGCCCGCTAACCGACGCTTAGTTCTTTCATTATTTTCCTGCATTTCCATCATAGGTTTTAATGATCCCACGGAAACTGAACGTCTTTCTATTTGCCGATACAGTAGATCGACTCATGACGGCTCCTTTTTTTGACCTGTTGTCATTTCTTCTAATAGACAACATACTTTTTCTGCACCAGGGTAAGTTTCCGTGCTATATAGCGGAGTTTTCCCACATAGGCTGGGGTTAGCCGTACGCATCCACTTTTGAGCCTGTTCATCGCCCAGGACAATGTTTGCCAAAGAGAAAACTCGCACGACCCGAAAGAGGCTGTCACTTCTTGTCCACGTAAGGCGGCCACCTCTCCTCAGTTTGCGCTGGATTGTTTGCACGTGGACGTGGGCAGCATCTGATAGCTCAGCATCAGTGAGTTTTAGTTTTTTCTTGATACTCTTCAGCATTGTGGGAGTGAGCCCTCTAAGGATCAGATTGTGGAAATCAGCAAAAGTCCCTCCGACGGACTTGGACTCCGATGGGCGCCTAAGACCAAGAACAAGACCTATTTCAGAGTTGAGATCATCCATGCTCCCCTCCAACTACTTTCAACTTATCAAGTCCCAGTTGCAAGGCCGTAATATAATCTTCAATATGTTCGGCGCCACGGAACAGGAAATCGCTCTCCATATGAATATTACCGGTTAATAGCAATCTGAACGCATACTTCACACGGAGCCAAGCGCGTGAAAACATATTCCCATTCCCATGATATATCGGAACATATATATCTGCATATAGCCTCATTCCTAATCCGAAATCTTCATCAAAGTCCAAAAACAACGTCTGACTATGATCATTACTCGAACACCCACAGTCACTACGATATATTATATGCTCAGGGCCCTCACCAATCTTCATTATGTTTTCCGATATCTTCTTACACATAACACACAAACCTCCAAATCACGAGTGAATGAACTTTATCACTTCCATGGTATACAGACGTTTCCATGTCCTGATTGCATTTTCTTCGGTTTTGCCAAAGGCTAAGCCGTCAACGCAAGCAGAGGTTTTTGTCATAGATTATTTCTTTCTTTTTTAAATTGATCGTCTTTACGCAACCGTTCTTTTCTTTTTAAAAAATAATTTACCGAGCCTATCACTATAAAAAGCCCAATCATCCCTAGATATGGTATCAAAGCAGTATCCATACCTTATAATTTAAATTCTTGCCCATCGGACTGTTTCGGTTCGATAATATTAACTACAAAAGTATAACCCCTCTTGCCCAACCACTGTCCCATGGCATCGACGACAGCCTGCTCGGTGAAAGGCTTATTAACTACAATCGTCGATGGAGCCTTTCCTTTTCTCTTCTCCTTGTCGATGTCATCCTGTTTCTTGCCGAGTATTGTCCACGCCCAGTTAAACCCGCATAGCCTGTTTATTTGTTCCTGATGGACGTTAATTGACCATGATTCCTCACCTTCCTTTACAGACTCAACGTAATAGATGTCCAGAATGGTTTGTCCATTCTCTTCGAGGGTATCGAGAGCGGTGATCATCTCTTCATAAGTAACGTATTCTTTGAGTGCCACAATCGGATCTTCAACGCCGTTGAAATCTGTCTCCCGAAGGAGCGATCCAATGGGGTGTCTACGCTTGCTTTTGTCTTTCTCGCCATACCACGTGCATAGGTCATCAAGAAAACGGAGGTTCTTATTTCGTTTCCCCTTCAACCACTGAATCTTCTTACAGACTGAATGATAAAGCAGGAGGAGCTTTTCATTGTTGAGAGTTCCCAGGAGACTTCTTGCAGCCTCCAAGGAGCTGGTTGTCCCAATCAGGATCCCTCTGTCTACCACAATATAGGCGTAACCATTGGTAACCTTCTTGCATGAGTTACAGAACAATTCTTCTCTGGTTATCCGCACATCGTCAGGATGCGATATGCAGTTGCCTATGCGGTAAGTTTGCAAAAAAGGCTCGAACTCCTTTGTCTGGAGGGACGTAATTTCTTTGCCGCAAGCCGGGCATTGATAATGTTTGTCTAAAATAATAGTGTCAATTAATCCCATAGTGATCTGCCTCCATTCATTGATCTAAGTCCACAGCCCTCTTCGAATCTTTATCAATCTAATCAACATATCCGTATCTTCCTGTTCCCAGGACTCTTTTAAATCGTGTGAAGCCGTGGATAATCTACGGTACTCGCTTTCTTCTTGTGGTGTCATCCTTTGTTTATCACCAAATAACCAGTGACGCCCGTACTTGGACTCCATGCTATCACAAAAAGCATTTAAACCAGAGAGTTCCCGAGAATCGTCTGGTCTATCAGGCCTATCAATTCTCCACCAGTTGTACAACTTCAGAACTTCTTGTGCATGTTCCGCTTGAGATGTCGGTTTGCCATATAGTTCATGATCTGATTCGATACCATCATTCTCACCGTGCTTTAATAATATTTCCCAGTTAAGACGATCGAGGCCTGCTTGAACACATCTCCAGACCGGAAGATTAAGTAATCGCCATTTCGAGTACCAGGGAACATTGTACTTCTTACGATCTTCTTTATTGGAACACCAGTAGATTTGCTCGTATGCTTTATCTATTTCAACGAAATCAACAAGCTCTGTAAACAGACCATGAAGTATACGCGTATCAAGCTCATGAAACTCTCCGGGGCTAAGATTGGTTTTCAGCACGTGAGTTTTCGCAATCCATCTGTTTTCGATGTAATACTTCAGCTCATACCAGTGCTGTCCAAGATAAATTAAATTCATACGAGCCTTCCTCATAAAATAAGGCTTTTGGACGGACAAATCCCAACTTTGAAATTCAGGTTCTTGCGGATGCTGTCCAAATTATGCCCA
>Ga0181533_1001619_pt1 | contig 28600 bp, 22 predicted proteins | sample PEATcosm2014_Bin_45_FD_119772 | JGI IMG/M metagenome (GOLD analysis project Ga0181533, IMG submission 119772) | Peatland microbial communities from MTU Mesocosm Facility, Houghton, MI, USA - PEATcosm2014_Bin11_60_metaG | ecosystem: Environmental > Terrestrial > Soil > Wetlands > Peat | place...
GCCACATGAAGCATACTGGAAACTGCCACGAGCAGGCTATCCAGTAATTATGGCGGCATGATGAACGGTGGCTTCCACCTTAAATCAGCCGGCAAACTGTCCAACCAATGGGGTCCACCTCACATTAAGACTTTTAAACATCCAAGATGGGGTATGCACATTTAAAAAATTGAATGATGCAAGTATAATAAAATCCAGAATCCAAACAAAAAAACACCATAACCAAACAATATTGCGACGTTGCTTAATCTTGCGTAATGTTTGACTGTCCAATTAAATGGCTGCTTCTTTACTACTTGTTTTTAAAACCTCGGTCCATTCATTGGGCGTCTTGCTGTCTGCATAGGACTTTGAAAAGCTTGCAATCCCGATATCATAGCCATAGGTTATCCTAATGATAAGACGATCCTTAGAAAATACCTCCGGGCAGTCTTTTAGGACGATGGCAGCGATTTCAGAGGCAAGATTCTGCGGCGATACAGGTTTGCCTTTTGTGAAGGCAGTCACTACTAAGTGGTTTTCTGCCCTTTTATTCCCGCCGACAATACTGGTGAAGTTGTTTTCCATCACTGAAACAGAGTAGGCTTTGCCGGAGGATGTAATGCTGTTTTGCAAAGACACGAACTGGGAGAAAACACTGTTTTTAGAAATGATCGGGACCAATACAGTAATTACTATGATTACTAAAGCACAATATGCGCCTGTTATGACCAGATGCCCCTTCCATATTCTTGGTATTTCCAGCCGTCCCGTTGTCGAAGCACGTACAACGTATGTGCCAACAGCAAGATCGTGGAGGGATTGTCTGGTTTTGCGGTTAAAAACGTAAAGATAAACAATGGCGCCCATACCACCAAAAACAAGAATGCCTAACAAAACTGAGAGGAAGGGAACCCCGACGACACCTTGAGGAAGCATCATCCCATTAAGCGTAAATGGCAGCCACAACACAAATGCCCTGGCAAATGAGAGGTCAAGTGGAATCCACTCATTATCCCTATTAACAACACGAATCTTGCAGGCTCTTTTCCCAAGGGTTTGCCCATTGCCGATACTGCTGTTGAGGAGCCCAAAATATAGCACCGCAGTTAAAAGGCCAATAAACCGCCCCAAGCCAGCCATACGCATTAGAGTATCGGAAAAGAAAAAGCCCAGGAGCAGCCCGAAAGCACCAAGAATTAAGCCATCGACAAATAAGGCAAGGATACGGGTCCAGAACCCAGCTATGACATGCTCATGGGCATTTACTTGTGCAGGGACGATCTCATCGTTGATCATAAGTTCTCCTCCAAAAGAAAGTATTTTATGAAGTAAAGACTTGAATAACCGGCATTTGCGTGAGTTTTTAAAATGTCGCGGCAGTCGAATCCCCTGGTTGGGCGATATCTTTAGCGCATTCTCGCACTCCGATAAAAAGGTATACCATTGCGATAAGGAAAAACCATAGCGCTGCAAAGGGTACCCTAATTTGTGCAATCCCCAGAAGTGTGTTTATAATTATGCCGGGAGTTACAGCGACTGTAGAAAGGCGTAAAAGAGAATCGTACGACCTTTTTGATCCACACCATGAAGCTAACAGTATCCCTATAGCGGCATATATCAAGATCTGAACGATCCTGAATACAAAGGATCCAATAACCGCAAAAGGATAAAAAATAAGGGCCACGTATCTGCGAGCAATTTCCGACCACTTACCCGCTTCCTGTTGATTCAACACTAAGTGGTCGATATTCTTGTAATTAAATGATTGCGTTTCAACAGCGCTTTTTTTAAATATTGCCTCGTTTTTTGTTATCAATCCAAGAGCTTCGGTGTTTTTTAAGTCGTTAATTTTTCCTGTCGTATCAATGACGACCAGCACCTTTTGCGTTTTTGGCGCTTTAATAAAATACGGCTGTGCAGCATCAACGGATGCAATGCCATGACTGACCGTGATTTGTGGGATTTGGTTGATAATCGCTTGAGCGTCCTTCCGAATAAAATCAGAGAATATAATATGGAATTTAACTGTTGCTGGAATCCAGCATATCGCCAAAAGCAGGAACAAATAGGCAAATCCGGTCCCTTTCCAATCAAAACATGCCGCCCGATAACATCCCTTTGAGTAAAATGAAAGAAACGGAACTTGGATAGCAAAGCATTTCTTCATATTGCGTGGTTACCTTCCTTATAGTTAGTTGATTGCCAAAAAATAGTCCCTATATAGTAATAATACCCAGAGAGTTCGTTCGTCACGCTTAAATAATAATTCCGGGGTCTGAATGCCGGCATTGCGTCAGGGTTGTTGTCTGTCCAAACTGGGTCGTTGCTCATAAACCTCTACATTTCATCCGCTATAAAAGCTTACTCCCAACCAAACAAGAGCAAACCAGAGTGTATTATTCAACGAATGCGTGAGAATGCTTGCCCATATTGATCCTGATTTCTCATAGACATAGGTAAAAACTAGGCTCGGGATAGCTATATAAACCAGGTTTCTTATTTCTATCCCATGCAACGCTGTAAATACTGTCGTAGAAATAAGCGCGCCCCAGAAAACGTTGTATCTATTTTTAATAATCCTGTAAAAGAAACCTCTAAATAAAACTTCCTCAGCAAATGGACCTATCAAACACAGCATTGCCAAGAACAATACTTTCCCAAAAAGACTGTAACTTGTAAAAAATATGTATTCCAGGGGGATATTTTTTAAACTTCCTATCCAAATCTTATGAGGATAATTTATAAATAAACATATAGAGACACCAATTAAGATATATTTAGAGGACATTTTACTATCAAACGAAGGCACCAGCGTCAGGGGGTATTTGCCATTTAACAAAAATATAGCAACCGAGTCTATCACTATTGTTATAAGGTGAGAAACAAGAGAATTTAGAGGCAAGAATCTGGCCAATGCTATTGGTATTACAAAGGTTAGGAATAAAATTATAAATAGGGTGACTATAAAAGGTTTTATTCCCCACTCGCGATTTGCGGAAGGTCTAGTAGTTGCACAATCCATTTTCTTGTTTCTGTATTCCTTATTAAGGACTCGATTCCTGAATACCCACCATTATTTATCGGTAAATGCTAAGCCTCAATTCGTCATAGAAAAAAGAATGCATACTTTTTAATTTGGCGAGAACCTTATTAAACTCGTCCCCATTCAACATCTTGCGATAAACAAGTCCAAGGTTGTAATAGTCATATTCAGAGTTTGTATCAAGTTCCAATGCTTTTTTAATCCACTTTACAGCCAGGTCGAGACTGCCCTCTTTCATATATGCTTCGCCCATTAAACTGTACGCATTGACGTATTTTGGGTTTAATTCAATCACCTTCTCGTATTCTTGGATCGCCTCTTTATACTGTTGCTTGCTAAGCAAATCACTAGCTACTCTATATCTCGCCATCCAATTCTGTGGCTCATATTTGATTGTCTGCCTAAATTCTTGCATCGCTAATTCTTTATATTCCTTTTTCAGCCCGTATTTCTCTAACTCCTTTGTGTCACCTTTAATGTAAAATTCGTTAGGTTTGCGGTGAGTTAGGACATCAAAGCTATGTTGTTTCCATGCACTATCATAAGACTTCTTATATTCACTATCATATATTTCTCCCAATATGTAATGGACATCTCCAGCAGCAGGTTTAATCTCCAATGCCTTTTTATAATAAGGGATTGCTTTTTCATCTTTGTTTTCATTGTGGTATTGGTTGGCTCTGGCTATGTATGCACTGTAGGGCAATCCTTCCTCAACTGCAGATTGTTTGCCGCAGTTTGTAAAAATAAGGGCAATAAAGACTAATAATATGGTTATAAAACTGTATTTCATTTGCATGGCCTCCATATACCGAGTATGATCCCCCCAGTCTCAAACAGTGACCTGCCCATGTGGTCACAGTGGTAGTTATGTGTCTGGTTGCCGGCAGACTGCACTCTGTTCCCGATCCCATCATAACTATAGTCAGTGTTTACCCCGTTCAGAGTAAGCATCACCGCCCTGTTCTGCAGATCATAAGTTGCCGACAACGTCCTGCTTCCAGTTACCGCAGTCAGGTTGCCGTCTGCATCATAGGTATACTTATCCGATCCCCACGTAATTATCTGATTCGCTGCGTTATACGGCCCGCCCGAAACCCCTTTCACCAATAGAGTTGGTACCGGCAACGTGCGGTTTTCGCTCGTAACATTGCCGAGAGCATTCCTGATATAACTCATCTGTGCGAAGCTCCCAGAGATGTTTGCGTGGTCAATAGTCAACACTCGGTTGTCAGTGTCATAAGTGCTATCAGTCCGAGTAGAATTCGACCTGACCTCACTCAGCAGATCCCCCACACCATCATACATATGCTACTGAGTTTTTTTACATCCAACTTCGCGAAGCTTTGCAAACGGTCTTATATGGCTGCCATCATTACCATGCTGATTTTCAACCGCATCAAGCACCTCGGAAATGTCAAGATTGCAACCTTCCCTGGAGAAGCGATAGACTTGGTGTGTAATTGAGTCTTCTAAATAATCAAAACGGTAAGGGACATGATCAGTACCAATAACAAAATTGAATGTTGTTGTTGGCGTAATCGCTATCCCATTAGCCTTGAACTCATATGATTGCCCGTCGCCATCCACATATCTTCCAGCAATACTCTTACTACAGACAAATGCCCCTAAATCCTTTACAAAAACAAATTCTTGGGGCGGAACCCCGCTAGAACCAACCACAATTTTCTCGCTGTTTACGATTTTCATCGAATAACCACTAACATCTGACTCCGATGATGTCCCTTTCACCTTGGTTATGCCTGATTGCCGGACTATAAACACAGGCACCCCTTCGTGAAAATTTATTATTGGCAATACTTCAGTCGCATCTTGCTTACCCTGTACGACCACCAGATTGATGGGCCGCCCACCCTCAGCAAGCAAAGGGGAACGTGTCTTCTCCAACACATCAATATATTTAATGGACAAATAATCACCCTGTTCTATTTGAGAAGCCAGATGATCGGCATATGTCAACTCCGGAACAGCGAAACTAATTACTGTAAGAATAAGCAGAACTACCAACCAATATCTCATAGATCCTCCTTTACGGCAACATTCTTACTTCCCTTTATAACGATACCAAGTTGGCTCTCCATACCAAGAACTGTTCGCGGGTCCAAAAACTGGACCGCCTGTATGAGATGCGCTCCAAACATCCGAATTGGGGCCAGTATCGCCGCCATAAATAACAACATGTCCCGGATAAACGCCAACATCACCAATTTGTAGATCTCCAGTGGCTGGACTGAACAGTGGGCTGTTCTGGAAGCTTTGGCTGGTCAATCTGCCGATATTAATGCCAGCCTGGTTATATATGCCAGACACAGCCCCAGAGCAGTCCGCGCCCTTCTTTGTAGAGTGTCCAAATGCATAAGGAACATTAGAGTTTGTCCAGTCCTGAGCGGCTGATTGAACTGCCGCTTGCTGGCTTGCCGTAAGATCTAGCCCGAATGGATCAATCCAATTGACTGGATTGTTAATAGTGTAGACATAAATGTTAGTTCCACCTTTGAGCCCGATCGGGTCCTTGCTCATAAACCTTCCCGTAGTGGCGTCATAATAGCGATTTTTCATAAAATACACATTCCCGCCCTCGCTTATCACCCCAAACTCTCCGACAAACGTAAACGGATTATATAAAGTCCCGATCGAATTCGAGAGGCTGCCAAACGGCGTGTATGTGTATAGATTGACCACGAATCCCGAAGTGTTGGTCACCGCAACCGTATCCCCTGTTTTATCAAAACGGTAGAAGTAGCTAGCGCCAGATTCCTTTACCCCAACGAGCCTTACACCGGTGTAAATATAATAAGCCGTGACGTTGCCTCTGCTGTCCGTCTCAAACAGCAACCTACCCATGTGGTCATAATGATAGTTATGCGTCTGGCTGCCGGCGGACTGCACCCTGTTCCCGATCCCATCATAAGTATAAGCCGTGCTTGCCCCGTTCAAAGCAAGAGTTATCGGACGATTCTGTAGATCATAAGTCGCCGACAGAGTCCCGCTCCCGCTAACCGTGGTCAGATTGCCGTCCGCATCATAGATATACTTGTCGGAGCCCCATGTAATTATCTGGCTTGTAACGTTATCCTGCGCTTTGCTCGCTGCCACGCCTCGTTATAGGTTTCTTTTAATTTTATGGGACATTTTTTAGATTTATCCCCATATTTTTGAATAAAGTTACCGCATCATTTTGAGGATCATTAAATAATAAATAACGCTTCCGAGTTAATAAGTTGCCATCTCTCATTGCAATTGCCAATAAAAAATGGTTAGTGAAAGCGAACCTAATAAATTTAAAAACATATAAAATATCCCCTTTTTCTAATTCAACCTGTTCTATCCCATCTTGCAATGAAATTAGATTGTCTTTTATAAATTTTATCTTCACGATTCTGTTCTTTAGGTGCAAATAATATACTAAGACAAACAGAAACAAGGATAGCAATGCGACGAATGGCATTCCTAAAAATAGCGACAAAATCATAACAATTATCGTCCAACTTATCACAAAAATAAATAAAGATTTAATAAACAATCTGCCCAATAGGCTCCTTTTTGACTCTTTGTCTTCTATTCCCATTCGTTATTCCCTCCCTGCCGTTGAGCATGAAGCTGTCTGAGTTCTTTTAGCGACTAAGTCTTCGATGAAATTTATAATGTCGGACAGATTCCTTCCTTGCACTCCTGAGTATTCTACAAGTGAATGCAATTCCACAACAGTTAGCCCGGCGCCAATACCAATATTAATGCTGACTCCAACATACCCAGGCCCCGTAATAAGTTCTCCGCCAACGGAAATCCCCCCTATTGTCGGGTTAAATGAAAAACCTGTTTGCACACTCGTACCCCTTAAGTTATATATGGTATCAGCAGTCGTGATTTGGAACGTTCCACCTCCTGAGGACCCAATCCCTCCCATTGACCCTCCTCCACCACTTTCCATAAAACCTATATTCCCATATCCATCCACGACTATCATTCCACTCCCGCCAACAGCCGCACCAGCACCGGACGTGCCGCTGATCCCTATTCCTACAGTCCACAAGCCCAACGGATCCGTGAGATTCACAGGGTTGTTACTGGCATACTTATAAAGATTCATCCCGCCTTTAAACCCACTTGGATCTTTACTCATAAACCTTCCTGTAGTCGCATCATAATACCGATTCTTCATGAAGTAGATGTTGCTGCCCTCACTCATCACCCCATAAGCCCCAACAAAGGTAAACGGATTATACAAACTCCCGCTTGAGTTCGATAATACCCCAAACGGCGTATATGTGTATGCGTTGGCCACGGCACCTGTATGGTCAGTCAGCGCCACCGTATTGCCTATTTTATCGAAATGATAGAAATAGCTGTCTCCAGATTCCTTAATCCCAGCAAGCCTTGCCCCGGCGTAAATATAATAAGTCGTTATCCCCCCACCGCCGTCAGTTTCAAATAGAAGCCTCCCCATGTGGTCATAATGGTAATTATGCGTCTGGCTGCCGGCGGACTGCGCCCTATTACCAAGTCCATCGTAAGTATAAGCAGTGCTTGTCCCGTTCAGAGAAAGCGTTATTGGTCTGTTCTGTAGGTCATACGTTGCCGACAGAGTCCGACTCCCAGTTATCGTCGTCAGGTTGCCATCATCATCATAAGCATATTTATCAGAACCCCATGCAACTATCTGGTTCGCTGCGTTATACGTCCCTCCGGAGGCCCCTTTCACCGACAGAGTCGGCACAGGCAGCGTCCGGTTTTCACTCGTCACATTGCCGAGGGCATTCCTTGTATAACTCATCTGCGCGAAACTCCCGGCAGTCCCGCTATGTTTAATAGTCAACACTCGGTTGTCAGCATCATAAGTGTTGTCAGTCCGAGTAGAATTTGCCCTGACCTCACTCAGAAGGTTCCCAACGCCGTCGTAGGTCAGGGCCTCAGAGTTCTTGTCCCAGGATACAGTATCGACCCTGTCCCGGTTATTGTAGATATAGGATACCACCAATCCTCCGGGATAAGTGATGGTGCTCATGTTCCCGGTTCTATCATAAGTGAATGCCACCGAATTCCCATCCGGGTATGTAATGGTTAGCACCTGATTTCTGGCACTATAAGAATAAGTCGTCTTCCCAGTTGTGTCTGAAACCGATGTCAGATTGCCAACTTTATCATGCCCAAAAGTGGCCACGGAGACCCCATTATACAACTTCTCTGACAACCTCCCGTCCGCATCATAAGTAAATCCAACCTTCCCGCCCCTGGCATTGGTCCACTGTGATACACGCCCAAGAGCGTCTCTTGATATAGTAGTGGTCTTGCCCAGGGGATCGGTCGTCGCCAAAGGCAGATTGTTGGCATCGAAGGTAAAAGCGGTGGTGTTTGATCGCTCATCTTTCAACGAGGTCATGTTCCCATTACCATCATAACCCATGGAGACAGTATTCCCGGACGGTTTTGCCGCCGTTATCAGCCTGTTTGCCAAATCATACGTATTCTTATAGGTGTGACTAAGCGCATCCACCAGTGTAAGCATATTACTATTAGAATCATACGTTTTACCTGTGGCATTTCCCATAGGATCGGTGATTCCTATGATGTTAAGCAGATTGTCCCGATGCAAAACCGTCTGATGCCCGTTCTCATCGGTTACAGCCGTCATGGAGCAGGAATCGTAGGTGAACGTCTTATAAGTACCGTCCGCGTGCGTGATTTTCGTGAGACGACGGTTGTTATCATAGGTGGACTGTGAGATATTCCCATTGGCGTCAGTCATCGATAACCTGTTCAACCCCAATGCGTCATATCCATAGGTCGTGCTGTTGTCTAGAGGATCCGTCACTTTCTGGACGTTCCCAAAAACGTCATAAGCAAAACCCGTCGCATTCCGGTTTGCGTCAGTACTCCCAGTCAGCTGCCCTTTGCCATTATACGCATACCCAGTCACATTCCCCAATGGGGAGGTCATCGTAATCAGGTTGCTGTTGCCGTCATAGGCGAAGGTCCAGGTCTGGTTCAGAGCATTGGTCACCGTCAGAAGGTTATTGTTCGTATCAAAGGTGTATGCTGTCATATTGCCAAGAGGGTCAGTGCTGCTCGTTAAGTTCCCCCTGCTGTCGTATACCATCGTACTTGTCTGATTCTTCGTGTCGGTCGCGGTCACCGGAAGTCCGTTGGCGTAGGTCTGCGTAGTGACATTGCCCAGTGGATCGGTTACGCTAACGGTGAGCCCGGACTGATTGGCATACTGAGTCTTCCCGTCCCGAGCGTCGGTCATAGAAGTCTGAATCGCCGAGGTCGCGGTGTAAGTCTTCGCGCTGCCATTGGCATCAGTCACCGATGATATATGGGTCCAGCCGCCGCTGGTGTTATAGGCAAAGGTGGTGGTCTTGGCACCCACGTTCAGAGTTGTCATGAAATTAGCGGAATTATATGTATAGTTGATCGCCGTGCCGAGAAGGTCGATGGTCTGTGTCAGGTTGTCGGTGGCATCATAAGAGTAGGAAGCTGTTTTCCCGTCAGGGGTAGTCATACTCGAGCAAAGTCCGTTTGACCCGTAACCGAAGGTAGTTGCCCTCCCTGCGGCATCAGTAACAGTAGCGAGCGTGCCGTTGGAATTGTACATCAGGGTTACAGCATTGCCGTTCTTATCGGTGATCGATGTCAGCCGGTAAGTGCCAACGCCTGTTGAAGTGCTTGTAACGCTGTCAAATCGGTACCTGTATTTAGTGCTTTTCTCAAGCCATATCCAGTAGTTGCCGGGCATAAGGGTAAGCTGGTCAAAGACGCCGGTCGGCGCTATGGTGACAAGTGGGGAACTCAAAGAGCCAGCCGGGCATAGGTTAGCGCTGAAAGACTGTGTCTGCCCCGATCCCTTTAGAATAGTTGCGCCAGTGCAGATGGATGTTATGGATACATCGTAAGCAAAACCCCAACCGTTGCCAAACATTCCAGACACGCTCGGGTTGGCGTTCCAGCTTCTAGTTGTAGCGATGGCAGGCCCTATTCCAGAGGACTTAAAGTCGGCATCCCGGACATAAAGATTCAGTGTTGAAGTATTAATAAAGTAGTGGGGCAGGCCCTGAGCTGTTGAGCAGTCCTTCCCGTCAAAAGACGTGGATTGGTTGTCGTCAGGGCTCCCCGTTAGATCAGTGTGGTCCGCAATCTCATTTGAAGGAGGCGCCGGTGGGGCAGCTTCAAGCGTTGCCGTAAATGGCGCTGGGGCCTCCCCAAGTATATCGCTCGTCAATTCGTTCACACAATAAGACATGACATCCCCGGTGATTATATTGGAGCCGTTCCATGTCCATGTGTATGGTTGAGACTGGCCGCTGCCTATAACTGTGATGTTTATGGTCTGCCCTGTTCGAGAACCTGTCAATGGAATACCTTCAATATCGCCGCCAACAATGCCACCCGTTATTTCCGTGAGGTCCATGGGGATATCGACCTGTTGTGCGCCGCACACAGGATATTGTCCGCCTTCGCTTAAATCCGGGGTGTTAACGACCATGTTCCATGTGCCGGTGACACCTATAACCGGACTCGCCGCTGACCGCTGCCTCTTACTTTTGTTCTGTTTAATCCTGCCGTGGGGCGATATCCCGACATGCAATGATCCCCTAGAGTGTTGATCCGGCGGCGGCGGCTTTATGTCACCCACCTCAGAGCCAAAAGCAACTGTATTGGTTAGGAAGAGAATTGTTAAGGGCATCAACAGCAGATAGAGTTTGCTACGGCAACTGAAAAATGTCATTATTTAAGCTCCTGTTTGATATCTGAAATGGAATACGTTCACTGACTAACAGTTATATATATGTAATAATACCGGCAGGGTCAGTATATGCTCACAAGTAAATCGCAGAACTTTGAGAATTTGATTATCAATCGTCGAACTCGTCGTCAATGCCTCTATACCTGCGCCGGCCCCTGAAGCAAGAATCGCAAATCCTGAATTTGTGATTCCACTTAATTTTGTTCCCGCACTCGGGGCAGCAACGCGGCTTAGACTTCGCAAGATAGCGGGCAATGACAACATTCAATTTTTTAATCTCTGTCATGGCAGCCAGGCGGTCTGGAAACTGGTCAGGGTAGCGGTAGAAAAGCCAACAATAAAAGGTGAGGACCTTAACAGCGTGCTCCGCAGCCATATGATCATGCGCGGCATTGTCGCAATGGTATTCCTTCAATCCTTCGATATAGAGAGGAGACTTAGCCTCGATAGCCTGAGCAAACACTTTGAGACAAGCATCCGGTACGCTCTTATATATCGGCACTGGAGCGCCAAGGAACGAGTGCCTCTCATTTAGAGTCAGCTCCATTTTATCGAGGACTCTTGCGACAATTTTCCTCTCATCATCGAGCCCAGGCGTGAACCACTTACTGTCGGGCAGAGTAAGGTGATCGGTAAAGAACTCTAATATCGTTGCCATTTTATCGGTATCTAGGTACTCCGATAACACCTTAACGACCGGCCAGGATGGGCCGAATGTGAAACGCGAAGGAATCTTCGGGGGACGTTGCGCCAAAGCACTTTGGATAGCAGATAGAGTGGCATTATCCACGGCAGAAACAATCCCAACGTCATAGTGGCCAAAGCGACCTGCTCGACCAGCTATCTGGTGGACAAGCCAGTCGGGGATCTTCTCTTCGCACTTACCGTTATACTTAAATGCTGTCGAGAAGACGATGCACCCCACCGGGAGGTTCAAGCCCATCGAAATTGCATCCGTAGCCACGATACAGTCAGCTTCTCCCTCTCGAAACATTCTTGCCTGCTCGCGTCTAACATCAGGACTAAGCGACCCATAGACTACGGCCGGCTTTCTGTTATACCGCTCGCGGAGATCCCCTGCCAGACTAAGGACATCCTGTCTCGAGAAAGCGATGAGTGCCCCTTGCTTCGGGAGTTCATCGAGAGGGATCGCTTTTTTTGAAACCTCAAGCGGAGTTAACCGCTCCGTCTCCATTATCTCAAGCGGTTCCCCTAAATATTCTGCAAGAGCGATAACGGCATCCGCCGCCTCGGGAGCCGCCAAAAGCCACACTTCCTTTGCGGGAGCTCCTATCAGCGCCTGCAACCACGCCGAGCCACGATCACTATCGGATAACATCTGCGTCTCATCCACGATCGCCATATCGACAGGCGTATTGTAATCCAGCATCTCTATCGTAGATGACGTATGCTTTGCGCCCTCGGACATTTCAATCAGTTCGCCGGTCACCAACGAAACCGGCATCCCCCGTTCAACCAGAGTATCTCGGACCTCAAGAGCAAGCAGCCTGAGAGGAGCAAGGTATGCGCCAGAATTGGTACTCATAAATCTTTCCAGGGCTTTATATGTCTTCGCCGAGTTCGTCGGCCCTTTAACCAGAAACAGTTTGCGTTTCAGCGATCTAGCGACAGGGTAAAAGTCAGCAAGTCTTGACGGTAGAGCGCGGCGGCACTGTTCGGCAATTTTATAAGATTTGATCTCTTCGATCTTTGTTAGAAGCGCTGCCTTTACGATAGCCGTCACGTCGGTCCCGTCGACAAACGCGTTTTGATTACTACGCAGTACTCTGACAACCTGAGATTTTGCCATTTCAACAAACTGGTCGTAGTTTATTAACTCGCTATATGATGCTTTTGGAGTACGGTCGACAGCTGTCTGGGCAGCCTTATCGACTAGCGAATGATAATAAGTCACGAACCCCGCCTTAATCTGGTCGACGGCATCGGCAAACGATGTAGCCGCTGATATCTGGCTCAGTGATTGACATATGTGGTTTTTATACATAGTGACTGTAATATACGTTTCCCCTTTATCGAGAGTGACAAAGGGTATTTTTACGTCGAGACCGATCTTGTTCTTTTGCCGTACAGTGAAGCCGGCAGACTGCAACTTTGAGGTCTCCATATTATCTATGATGTATGAAATACAAGGAGCAGGCGAACTACTTAAGTAATGACGCAATGCCCAAGCAAGGACGTTCTCTTGCGGCAGCCAGACAGGAACGCCGGCAAGTATTTTTGCCGCTCTGCTTTCGTATAATGGGATCCGCTCATCGAACATCTGTTTAATGGAAGCCCTGTCGGCAGTAAGCAAAAGAGGCCAAACGATAGCGGCCGGAACGGGGATGCTGATGTTACCGGAACCAAAGCTGGTGTTTAATACCCCATATACATATGCATCAGGGGAATTAGCTTCTTTCGGAGTCTTAAGGCAGTCGGATAAATTAAGGTGCTGAATAAGGCTCTTAAAAAGCTTCCACATCGCAGGCTCAAGAGTTGTGCCCTCCTTAACAACCTTATCTATCTGAAGGTCCAGTTCGTCTTGGGCCCAGACTACCTTAGAATATCCCAAAACCTTGAGGGCGACATCAACCCTTAGATGGGCGAGCCTGTCCTTAAGTTTGGCAAGCCGCTGCTGCTCTGCAACCTGTTTACGGAGGCGTTTTGCGGCTTTTTTGTCGAGGTCTACACAACTGCTCGGCGCTTCAGTCGGAACGTCTAGTGTTGCAGCAGAAATCGTGTCGGTGTTTTCGTCAGTTTGCATCATTTCTCCTGTAGTGATTATTTATCGTGCACAGCCCGTTGGAGTCGCTTCCATCTATGATATTGAAAGCACCGAGAATCTCAGTTCGTGCCTTAAGTATTTATAGCGAAATACGATAATTCGTCAAGCAAAACGCTCGCTATAGGACACTGTCTAAAAATTTGCGCCCGTATTTCGCCGTCTGGATTCGTTCATCACAGACGATAACCCTGCCGGTATCGGAGGCTGATCTGATCAGTCGCCCGAAGCCCTGTTTGAACTTCAGGCAAGCCTTCGGTAAAGAATACTCGGAAAATGGATTGCCGCCAGCCTTCTGGATGGCCTCCGTCCGGGCAATTACCATCGGCTCGCTCGGGACCTCAAAAGGCAATTTTGTGATAATGAGACTTTTGAGACTGTCACCTTTAACATCGACTCCTTCCCAGAAAGATTCCAACCCGAAGATGACTCCATTAGTACTTTCCCTCATCGACTCCAACATGGCTCTGTTGGGCATATCTCCCTGTTGCATGGGATTGCGGTCCAGTCCCAGAAGGTCGTCTGACACCATATCCCATGTCTTCCTCATAATATCGCGAGACGTAAAAAGAACGAGGATGCCGCCGTCCTGCTTAGTAGCTTCATCGAGGATCACCTTCGAGAGATTCACAACTCCGTTGTCTTTCTTGAAGTCTATGCCTTTGCTTACGGTCATTGTCACTTGAGACCTGAGATCGAATGGTGACGGCAACGATATCGTGGCGGCTACGTCCAGCCCAAGGATATTTTGTATTAATTTGAAGTCGCCACTTACTGAGAGGGTTGCCGATGTCAGTATAATTGTCCCATATTCAGGTACAATGTTGCTCTGGACAAAATCTCTTGGGTATATCGGCGCCATCCTGAGTTCCGTAGTCCTTTCAGAGACATCGACCCATCTTACATACCCGTCTTCCGCGTACGAGAACGTTTCCATTTCAGATGCCAGGGCATGAAGTTTCATAATTATCCCCTTAAGCTCAGTCTCTTCATCCTCCTTGAAAAGACCTAATACTGATACCTTCATGGCTTCAATGAGGGACTTCAGAGAGGCTGCAATAGTACGGAGGGCCTCATCGAGCCTGGCGGACTTTCTCAGAATCAGCCTCCCTTGAAAGGCCTGCTCTACTCGCGCCCAGAAAGTTTTGATGTCTTCCCTCAATCCTTCCACCTGTCCAAATAAGTCCCGAGCTTTTGATAGAATGCCTTTGTAAACTCCCTTGTCATCCACTTTAAGCATCTGATTAAGAATACGGTCGCAATTGTATTTTGAGAGGCTTACCCCAATCTGATCTGACATTACATCATCGAGGGCATGTCCCTCATCAACAATCAGGACATCTGCTGCAGGCAGCAGCTTTGATTCTTCAGGAAGCATCGCGTTAGTCGTCAGAAGTGCGTGATTGGCCACGATGATTTGCGCTGTCTCCCATTTTTTTCGGGCTTTAAAGTAGTAGCACTCTTTATGGTAGCTGCACTTTTGCCCGACACAAACATCCCCGTCGGAACAGAGCTTGTCCCGGACAGGGAGCCCCTTGACCGGACATTCCTCAAAATCGCCTGTTACACTACCTGCTTCCCATACGGATATTGCTTCGTAAGCTTCGATTTCCTCTGGCGCAGTTGGGCCGAAGGACCTTAACCTTCTCAGACAGAGATAGTTCCCTCGCCCTTTTGCTATGGCGTAATCGAAATCGTAAAGAGATGAGAGGAATGCAAGGTCCTTGGACATGAGCTGTTCCTGCAGGTTCTTAGTCCTTGTAGACACATGAGCTTTTTTGCCTGAAAGTATTACAGGAATCAGATAAGAAAATGACTTACCGCAGCCGGTGGAGGCCTCTGCCAGGAGAGTACCGCCTGTCTCTATTGCCTGTGAACAGGCTTCGATCATCTTTATTTGGGAATGTCTAAGCTCGTAATCTGGTAATTTGTTGACTATTACTTCCTGTAAAAAATCCGTTGCTGATTCTCTGAGCCCACTTGTAGTAGTTGAGCATTGCGTGTCAGGCGTGGCAATAGCCGGCATAATTGTCATCTCCAGTGACGTGTGCACCGCTCCGAAAAGGACGATACTCATCGCCATATAAGTTTACAGGAATTTGCTGCTACTCCTTTATAAGGGATCTGAGCGATTTGTCAAGCCAAAGGCTCGTCACATGCATCCCAGGTCAGGTAGAACTCGCTCGCTCTTGGGACTTACTACGCAGAGTTATTTCCCCCTATATTAATAATACCGAAGCTTGACTGTTTTATTGACAGCCCGTCTGAGCTACCATAGTATCTTGCATCTCCCACAGTGCGAACAAACCCCAGCACTTTGCTCAACAAAAAGCTCATCACTTTGCTCTTATTCCCCCACGGACGTGCAAACAAACACTCATAGCGCGGCTATCTGAAATTCATGACAAGACGCTCTCATCTCCCACGGGCGTACAAACAAACACCATGAATTTCTTCTCTGCTTTCTCCACTTCTTTCCACTCTCATCTCCCACGGACGTACAAACAAACACGATGGCAGTAATCAAAGAGCTCGACGGCCTGAAACTCTCATCTCCCACGGACGTACAAACAAACACACCATTTTTTAAACTATGCATATGGATGACAAACTCTCATCTCCCACGGACGTACAAACAAACACGTCCACCATTTACGCCTCGGCCGTGCAGTCGGTCTCTCCATCTCCCACGGACGGTACAAACAAACACTGTCACCTTCAATCTTATTGTTCTGTAAACACATATTGCACGGTTCCCGCGAACCGGTCAATACCCTACTCTGTCAAAGATCAAAATGCGAAGCATCTCATACAAAAACACTTGCCATGACAGCTCCGACCACCAAGCTTACGAGTATGCTCTGGTGGCGGTTTCTTCAAGCTTCGAAGAAAGTACCTCACCTGGATACGGCACGAGCGCAGAAACGCTTCCAGGGGAAGCAGACCGCACAAGGCTAATTAGCGAGGCGAGGCATTGCTGGTGTCTTGCTACCACGGGAGGAACACTTTTGCCTCCCGCAGCAACCAGCCCGTCTCTGAGCTGGCTTTTTGGATGTTCTTGATACTCTCTAATCCAGTACCGGGCCCCGATGTTGTACGAGGCCGAAAGGTCGCAATTGTACTCTTTCTCATTCCTGAACAGCGCAATTTGTCTGTTACCCAATCTCCAGACCTTGCCAGAGCCATCGAAGGCTTCGGCTGAAGTCCCACGAGCAAGCACACGGCTGAACCGGATGCCTTCGGAATAGCCCTTGTACTTCGTGTACTTCCGGATTCTGCCCTGGAGCCAGTAGTGGAACTTGCGCCTGAGCCGGGCAGCGCCGTAGAAGCTCTTTGGGACCTTCAGCTTGCCAAGATGCTCAAACACAATAGCCTGGCAGTTGAAGTTTGCAGCAATCTCCACTAAACGGTGAGAACACTGATGGGCAATTTCCTCAGTTATGTTACTAACCTTGCACCATAAAGCCTTGCAGAAATGAGAGCCTTCGGGGATCAGATAAGTCTGACTGCTCTTAACCGCAATAGTGCCGATCACAGTATAGAGGCGGTCTTTTCCTCTGCCATAGTTGATAAACTCCCTATGCAGGACAGTTCCGTCGCTTTTGATGACCGACACCGTTGCGGTACAGTTCAAGCCCAAATCCACCGATAGTACCGGGCGGATGAAATCCTTGTCTTTAAGCTTTACTTTCTTGAGAAACGGGAAGTGCAGCTTCCACTTATGCCCGTCGTCCACCAACATCGGGTTTTGCCGGACCCAACCTTCCTTGAAAGGAAACCGGTGAGCCTTGATCTTTACAAACGGCAGGGTGAACCAGATCCAATCGGTGCCGGTGAAAAGCTTAAGTTTGACCTTGCCGTTTCTGATCCACTCTGACATATTGTCCTTGTAAAACACGGGGAAACTATTGCAGGAAGGGTTAAATGTGGGAGGTTTGCCCTTCGGGTTGAACTCCCATTGAGATAGCCGTGTCATGTGGCTGCTCACGTTGCCGATGGCATCTGCTATAACAGCCCTGCGCAGATAGCTGGGGAATTTGTAGAAAGCTTCATCGAACTCGGGATACGTGGCCACGTTGCCGGAAGTGCTGTGGATAAGGTTATCCACAAAACCTTTTCTCGTAATATCGCCTTCTATAGCCTCGATGCAGGGCCATTCAGCTTCCACTATACGGGAAACAGCCTCCAGGGCGGTACGATAGACATCCAACGTGTATTGCTGGTATCTAGTGAAGTTGAGCAGTTTTTGTTTGGCTGTCTTTGTAATGTCCATATATAACAATACTCCTGTACAGTTATAGGAATCTGCGAGCCTTTGTCAAGAGAATCTGAGATTAATATATTCGCCGTCCCCTTGTCCTAATACCCTCTTACCGCCTTGCACCAACCTAACGAGTGTTTAGGATGGAGTATGCGGCGGCTTAAGCCATTGATCAAGGAGTTCTATGACTCGCGAACGTCCCCGTGGCATATTGCAAGCTAAACATTCGCTGAGACAACCCCTGTTCCTGCGACGATCCGGTCTGTTGGCAGAAAATACGCAGGCCGCATCCTTTGCATAAAGACAGGGCCCTCGACGTCAAACCCCGCCGCAACAGGAACGGGCCTGACGATCACAGCATCGGGAGTTTCATCCATTGTTAGTCCGCCATCGCGAACCCGACCCATACCCCAAGCCGACTTTTTCCCGATATGAGTGATCCCCTGGAACAGTCTTAACACTGCGTCAGGGTCGTTAGTATCCACTACTAACGACACTTGCCGGACAGATACAAGCGGTAGGAACTCCCACCCTGTTTTCATCTCTGTGTTGCCTTTGTCGAGCTTCCCGTAGAACTTTCGCAGATCGTCAGCATTTGAGATTACAGATGAATACCTGTTATACGTATTGGCTTTCGAAAAACAATATTTAAACCTGCCGCAGGCTTCTGTGTAGACAGCTTGAGATGCGGCATAAAAATAGTCACGGGGGCCTTTCCCATAAAACACTTTTCGCAAAGGAAGATTGCCGTTCACCTTGTCGAACGCTTCGGGGGGTCCGGTAATGAGGCCCACATTGCGGCAAGCAGCAGCGCCCAGCAAACTATCAGCCAAAAGCGGATGAGATGGTTCCACCATCGGGGTTGCCATATCAAAACTGAATGTGTAACGTTTCGGGCTGGACATCTTACTTGCGCACCTTTTTTGCCTTTGCCGACTGTTTTTTGGGGAGGGAATCCTCTTTCTTTCCAACTTCTTTGTCCGCTTTCTCCTCTTTCAGTTTGTTAACTTTAGCATCTTCTTCTTTCAGTGAATCCCCGAAGAATCTTGCCGGCACAACAAGGTCTTGAGGCTGGATATCTCGGAGGTAATCCTTAAATGCCGTAGTAATTCCCATCGACACCCCGGTGGGTGTCAGTTGTCCCGAGACGCCATCACATTGCACATGTCCTTTATTGGTCCACTCTCCATCTTCAAAGACTTCTATGTCGTACTCAAACTTCACCTTGCCGCAGCCTCTGTTCACCAATCCTCCGATACGAGGAAATTGCGCAAACTTCTGAAGGGCAAACAGCATAGCGCTAATATCAAGAGCAGATGCGTTATGGATTGTAAAACTGCTATGGAATTGAGTTCCGGGTGCAATATATTCGAAACGCTGGAACTGCTTCATGTTGGTAAGCTTACTGTCATCGTCAGCAGCCAATTTGCAATAGAGGGAATAATCTAAAACGCCCTCATCGGTCAAGGCAGTAATGCCCTTGGTGCGTTCTTCGATAAAATTATCTTTTGAGGTCAGTATGCCTATCCCTTTAAGCGCCCAACCGCTGGGTAATTGGTTAATGTCGTCGGGGAGGTCGAGCATATCTTTTGTCTCTTTGCATTTCGGTATCAAGTGGTCTACGGAAAGCCTGCCCGGGACAGCGATACTCCCCAATGCGGCGCCGAACAGGTCAAGGACTATGTTCTTCTGTCTCATTTCATCGATCTTCTCGTGGTCGCCTTTGCCGATCACGGTGTCAGAACTCTTGAAAGTCGCGCCGGAAAGCAACGTATATAACGACCAGAAGTCAAAAGAATTGCCTGTCTCCCTTAGCGCATCCATCAAAACCGTTGAAAGAGATGCGCGGAACTTGGACCTGACTCCGCCGGACGGCGCAAACGGTATAAGCACCCCATCATAAACAACACGTTTCTCCCCAGACTCGGCATTTTCAACGTTGTCAGCAGGGTCATCTGTTGTAGTCAGATTTTCGGCCTGCTGATTAGCCAGCGCTTTGCCGTACTGTACAACCTTCATTTTTACAATGCTGGCCGGCGGATGCACCCCGCTGCCGTTATCTTTTTTCTTACTGGGCTGCTCCCCATGAATCGTGATCGGGCTCTGCGCAATTACCGTGCCCCTAAACCTCACTGTGCCAATCTTTTCAGTTGTTGCAACCATTTAGCTTATCTCCTTTTTGCCCGATATTTTTAAAAGTTAGTACACGCCACACGACTCAATCATGCCAAATCCGGCGCCGTTGTTGATCCCGATACCCATTTCGTAGGCGATCCTCAACAATTCTCTGTCGCCTTCCATGGCAAATTCCCCGATCGTCCCTTTGAGCATATGATCTTTATATCTAACCATTGTGCGTTTGGGGGCACTAAACTTAAACCTGGTGATTCTCCCTGATGACTCTTCGCCGTATACGGACTTATACTTCCTCTTCAGGTGAGCATCAACAACCTCTACCGCGACGTCTCCAGCAGGGTCGACGTACCCATCTGCATCCTTCAGGACTATAGGGGAGAGGGTGAAAAACCTTCTGGTATTAGCAAACTCCCTTATCGTAAACCCGCTATACTCAAATATGCCGGCACTTGTCATGAGGTTGGGGGCCCCGCGAGAGAGCGCCTTCATGAATATGGATGTGAACATCGCATCTTGAGACGAAACCTTGAGCCCATGCCCCTGCCGGGTTGAATAAAGCCGCGAGAACACATATGGCTTGAAACATATGGTCCCGACAGTCATCCCCTTGTCATGTACTTCTGACGCATAGCCGGGGGAGACACTGGCAAGCGTAAAAAACAACCACCGGTGAATTTCCTCCGGCAACACTTTCACTGGTCCCTGTTGACCGTCTTCAGAATTGAGCCGTATGACATACCTCATAATTACTCCTCTTAGCTCGCCTTTTTCCTCTTCTTCGCACCGACATAACACTGCACGGTATATGTCTTGTCCAGGTAGTTGAAAAGCGGCCTGTTTGTATTGTTAAGCACCAGCCTGTTGTCTATAATGTAAATCCTGCCCTTGTCCGTTACCTTCCTGATAAGCCTGCCTATGCCCTGCCTGACTTTCCACTGCATACGCGTTAACTCGCTGCAATATAATGTCCCCTGCTGATATCTCTTCATCGCAAGGTGTTCCGGACTGTCAGGAGAGCTGAACGGGAGTTGAGTAATAAGTATGTCTGTCAGCATGTCGCCAGGGAGGTTAATCCCTTCCCACCCGTTCGGAGTGACCAGTATGGAATTCTTGTAGTCCTGTTCGAATTCATCCTGCAGGCGACGCAGGCTGCTGCCGCGGGCTTGCAAAACAAGATTGCGATTCCCGCCCATTTCTGCATAATGCTTCTGCCACTGCCTTACATGTTCGTAGCTTGTACAAAGGACAACTATGCCGCCGCCTTTTGCCGCAGGCTCAATCGTGTCAATCATATGTCTGATGCATATCTTCGCGTGCATCTCCCTCTCGGCGGTATGACTTTTGGCATTCTCGGAAAGTTTTGGCGTTGTGTTTGCATCAATATATATATGAGACTGCTGCTTCCAATTGAAATCGCTGAGATAGCGCCTCGTAGTAATGCTCGGGGGGAGCATAGGAACGGTTTTTTTTGTTTCTGAGTCATAGCGCTTGTTAAGCATAAACCCCATATTGCCTAAAAACTCGTTATATGTTGCGCCGTATTGGTCCTTGTTCAAAGTAGCGGTATCCACAAGCGTTCCCGACAGACAGATAAGCTTCGAAGCGTGTTCCATCAGACCCAGACGGATCGGATAGGCGGCGGAAACCGCAGCTTTGATAAAAGACAGGTTGCCAGAATGCTTGCTGACCCGGGCGACATAACAGGCCGTAGAGGATACGTCATCATCCTTGGCTACCAAATTACCGCCATGATAAATAAACGAATCCAAAGCCAGGTGATGATCCAGGAGTATGTTTTTATGGGAAGCCAGATCCAACTTCTGAACTGTTTTGGTATCGAGTTTTTTGAGTATTTTCCCAAGCAGTTGGTGCACATTGGACGCTACGCCAATAATGCCATTCATCATCCTCTTGGTTTTTGTATCACCCGGAGGTCCAAGGTAGACCACCTGATCGCTTTTTGCCATTGTTGAAGCAATACTGGAATTTGCATCGATGATACGGGACACAAGTCCAAGGATTGTCTTGGATGTTCTTTGATCAACAACCTTGGCGATTGCCTTTACGTGTGAGCGGATCTTGTCGATAGAAGCCGTATAAGTCATCAGACCTTTTACGGTAGCCGGGAAAGAGTGCGCCTCGTCCAGGATGACTAGACTGCCGTCGAAAGGGAAAAACTTGGCCTCGCCATTCGCCCTGTGTTTTAGAGCGTCAAGCGCTACCATAGTGTGGTTTGTGATAATTATGTCCGCATAAGCGGCCTTTACATACGCCTTGTCATAGTAGTAGGAATTCCTCGACTTGCTTAACACCATAGGTAAATTGTCACGCCTGTCATCTTTGACTTCAGCTTTCTCAACCTCGGCATCCCCGTCGACAATTATGTACTGTCCATCTTTTTTGGCCGATTTGCTGCGGCCTATCAAACGAAGACCGTCAATCTGAAAATCTTCCCGCATGTCTTCGCTCATTTCGCCTTCTATCATCCCAAGCAGCTTGGTGTCGGAATAAATAGATTCGAGATCTCCACAATGTCGCTGGGCCAGCAATATTATGCGGTCAATAGCTTTTGCCGCCAGAGTGTTATCGGCATAGTTTTTTGACAGTTCCCTTAATGCCTTGACAGAAAGATAGTTGCGCTTTCCAAAAAACAGCGCCGCCCTCAGCTTCGACTTCTTTCCCAGCTTTCCAAGCACCCCGCTACCGCCCGTAAAGGTCGCCAGAAGATTCCGTTGAAGATCAATGCGCGGAGTGCTTACTAGTACCCGTAACTTATGCTGAACCACAGCATGGATTGCTGCAAGCGCGATTATCAACGATTTTCCAACTCCCGTAGGGGACTCGGCAACAAAGAGTTTTGTCGTCCCTGCGAGCATCAGCGCTATATCCCTCAACCCCAACTGCTGCCCGGCCCGGATACTAAGACCGGGAATATGTTTGACAGCTGCATCATACAGCTTCTGCATCTCCCGCACTTCCGGGGTACGGAAGGCCTTGTCAAGCTCGTTTAATGTGGCCATAGTTTTATGCGCAGGCCACTGCTTTGGCCACGCATTCCTCCTTGATTGATTTTTTGGCCTTTTTAAGCGGCAGAACCGCTATCGGTTCCGGAGCAGAAGCAACACTCGTAAGAACGCTTTTGAGTTGCTGTCTGAGGAACCATTGAGTCAAAGGATTGTCATATATCTTTTTTGCCGTCTCGGCTGCCGCGTTACGCAAGTCGTTTGTGGAAAAGGCAATTTTAGAAACTCCTTTGTTAACAAAGAACTTGTCTCGGCTGTAATTAACAATGGCGTGCTGCAAGGTATACTGCTTATCTACCGCAAGACTTATTACGAATGGCGGCTTTGGCGGAGCTAGCAAAACCTCCCACAGCTCGTTCCTGGGCATAATATCCACGGAAGGCAGGTCCCACTCCGGGACTGCTTTGTCGTAAATAAGAGTAACCTGTTTCTCGGTCAGAACAAATCCCTTGCCGAGAAACGGCTTGCGGTTAATCGCCTCACATGAGGGGCATACCAGCATAGTGTCGAGGCAACGCAAGGTGCTGTAAGACCCAAAAGTAGAACTAATAACTCCACACGCCCCTTTGCTCTCCCTTAGTGGATATGCGATGTTATCGCAATTCTGCCTGCCACAGATAGCGCAAGTGTATGTATTATCTACCATTAACGGTGAGCGCCCCTTATAAGGGGTAATACCACTTTTCCCCCTGTAAAAGACTTCACAAAACAGATCTGCCGCCGTCTCATACCCAAAAATGTCCATACTGATACGATCCTCCTTTATGTAAACCTAACAGCGCATCTGAACCTCAACTGTGCCCTTATCATAATAATACCGGGAGATATGCAATCTGCTGATGGGGACAGTAATTATTTTCAGGCTACCATGGAACGATAGCCCCTAGAACCTTCAGAGCAGTAAATTTGCAATAAAAACAACCCGAAAGATCAGAAAATATGGCAAGACTGTCGTGGGTTAACTAAAAGCAACAGAGAAAAACACAATGACCGAAGGATTCAGATTGCAATGTACGCCACCCTGGCCATGCCAGCAGCGTGCCATTCTCAACCGTGATGACCAAGCCGAGACCGTCGTTCGATCGCTTCTCCAAGCAAACATGCGTTAAGATTCGGCAACCCTCCTGCCTCCAAAGCATCGAAAGCACTCTTTAGTGTATAGCCGCCAAGCTTGCACGCCTTCCTCAGCCTCTTCCTCTTAGCTTCGTCTAACGCCGCAATATCGGACCCCATGGCATTCAACATCGAGGAGGCGGCAACCTTAGCAGGCACTCTCCCAGTATCAACATCCTCACGCCTTCCTTTCCCAAGGATGCGGGCTAACCAAAGCTTCCCGGCTTCGCCCATCGGAGTTCCGTCTGGGAGAACCGGATCCTCAGCCAACATCCCATCAATGGTCACCAGGTCGTCAAGGAAGGTTGGATTATTCAGGAACATCTCCAGAAACGTGTGTTGATTCCCATGCCTTCCGTAAGAACCCTCAGCTCCACCCATATACGCTGAAACCATGCTAAAATGCTGATCGGTCAGCATCACTCCAACCTCCTCGTTAACGAATGCCGTCACTCCCCTGTCGAAAAAATGGGCGAGATCGTCGGTCTTCCATACATTATTCACCACAAGAAGCCTCCACAACATAGTTTTGTCGAGGCCGGAATATATCTTGATGAATATTTTCTGCGTGTCTGGGAGAGTGTCGTCAAAAAGGACTCTCATGAACCCATCGACAAGCCTGGGGTTTTCCAGGACCGCCTCACCATGTTTTGGATACGTGACTTTGTCGCTGTGGACAACCACAAAACCGCACTCCGCTCCGGCGGCCGCTATCATTTTCTCGGCAAAGTCCGTGTGTCCCTCGGAGCCACCATGCTGGTATACTCCGTAGTCCGGCAATGCCTTCCTAAAAAAAGACCTCAGCGTCCCCAGATCGGCGAGGGACAGCACATACATGGCGCCGAGCACCCCATCGCGTACCGAGACACCAGTGGCCGGCAGCGTCAAATATCCGATCTTCCGGTCAGCTTTTACTCGTTCGCCGCGCGCCTTGGTCACCTCTACAGAAACAGTAGCCATAAGCTTCTCTACGGCAGCCTGGGCCTCTTTCGGTAGCCTGAACCTATCCCGCAATCCGTCCATGCCGTTTTTCCACAGCACATCATGATCTCTCACCGAATGTTGCGCGTGATCGGGATGATCGTCTCCGGTTTCCCATCCTAAGATTTTCTTAGCCTGCTCAGTGAACTGAAACCCGTTAAGGCAAACTCCGGGATCCTTTGGGCCGGGGCGGATGGAGAAGGTCCTCGACGTATCCTCCCCAGATTTGTTGAGGTACCGCACCTTAAGCCAGTGATACGCCTCGACAGGGCAGCGGCGGGCGAACATCTTTTCTACAAACTCCCGTAGTCTCCAGAGGTTATCCCTGCCCAATGGCGTCTTCCCGTCGACGATTTGCTCTTTTTTTGACGCTCCATATCCTGTTTCCTCAATCTTCAGCAGCGAATCGCCCCTCCTCCACACAAACTTCTCGCCCTTCCCCTTAACACCGCTACGAGTTTCTGAACGGAAGTCGATGAGGGCCTTGAGTTTCCGATCGCAGTCATGCTCGTCCAGTCTCACCAATTCTGCCGAGTAAATAACAGCAGGATTCCCAACGGACGCCAACTTGCCGTCAGAAACTGTCTTGTCGGGATTGTATCCGAAATTTACGGTCCCGGTACCTTCCTGCATGATGCCCTGCTTGTCAAGAAACCCGTATTTGACTTCCATTTCAATCATGAGTGTCCCGATCGCTACGCAGCGCGCATCAGATCATCCAGTATTTCTTTCCGTATACATTCCGCCATGGGGTGGTCCTTCAACTTCTTGATCGCCTTATTCTGAATCTGGCGCACCCGCTCCCTGGTAACATCCAGGCGCTTACCAATAGAGTCTAACGTGTCGAATCGGGGAAGAAACCCAGTGCGCGCCATAACTACAAATCTCTCCTTGGGCGTCAACACATCGAGGAACGCAATGAGGCGCCGGCGAGTCTCGTTTTCCTCTGCAACGGCATCGGGGGCAGGAGACGTTTCGTCTTCAATTACGTCCTGGAAGGTCAGATCCGTTTCGCCGCTTATCGGGGAATCGTAGGTTAGTTCATAGGCGGCAGAAGATAGCCGTAGACATTCTTCAACGTTACCCAGGGTCAGACCACAACGCTCAGCGAGATACTCATCTGTAACAGGGCCGGACATCTCCATTTCGAGCATTTCCCTAACCTTTGCCACCTTTACAACCCGGTCGAACATATGAATGGGGAGCCTGATAGTTCTGGACTTGTCGGCGACCCCGCGTGCGATCGATTGCCGAATCCACCACGTTGCAAAAGTGGAGAATTTGTACCCCTTCTGATACTTAAACCGGTCAATAGCGTTCATTAGTCCAACATTCCCTTCCTGGATCAGATCGGGAAAGGGTACACCACGGCCCACATAGTGTTTTGCAATGTTAATAACAAGCCGTAAATTGGAGTTGGCCATAGTATCTCTGTGTTGGTACAATTGCTGGCGCCGCTGAGCGATCTCCTTGCTTATCTTTTTGAGTTTGCGATATTTGATCCCGGCGGCCTTTTCGCAAACGCGGAGCTCTTCGCGCAGCCTTTTCTCAGTCGCTTTGTCAGAAGCCCCCTCTATACTATTTTGCAAGCCTTCCATCGAGGCAGTCGTCCTCTCAAGCGCATCAAAAAGAGGTCCGTACGCAGAAGTGTTAAATCCTGTAAGCGAAATAAGCTTGCTGGCACAGTTGGATCGGACCCCCTCGCTTGAAATGACCTTCGACACGAGGCTGCAAAATTTCGCGCCCATTGCTTCAAGGGCGGAACGGTCAGCACCCTTGATATTGCAAAGAAGTTCGTCCAAGGGGAAGTCTCCAGAAAGGACCTGGTCGCGAATATGCGATAATTCTTTAACGGCAAGAGGAATTTTTAGAGCCAAACTAAGCATCCCTATCTGTGCCTTTTCGATCGCTATAGCCTCCGATCTTTCTTCCCTCCTGTTGAGCAGCGGGAACTCCCTCGTGTTTTTCAAATAGATACCTACTTGAGTGAACTCGGCGGAATTTCGTGACGTGTCTGTACCATGATCAGCTTGCTCCGGAATTCCAACATCAATTTCTGGCACTTCAATTACGCCTGAGGGGTAATCCATTAGTTATATTCTCCAATTTTATGGGATAGCGGACTTACATAGCGCCGCCTTATTCTCTACGCGCCTTTCAGGGAGACACCAATATCCCTATATATAAATAATACCGAGCGTTTGCATATAGGCGACTATGCTGCGTGAGCCTGAGCTAAAATTTTTTTTGTTTGGCGATGCCTGCCTTTTTTCGAGCAACGGTCTGCCATCTGGTTATAGCTGCGAGGGACCCATCCGATCCTGACGGAGCTGCCAAGCCCGCAAAAGGTCAAAGCTGCGCGATCGTAAAGAGCTGAAGTCTCATCAGCGATTGCTCCGATAACACCATAACCTGACCGGGAGATATTGGATAAGCGCTTCAGAAAAGTTGAAATCACAGTACTGCTGTCCCCAAAAATCCTGATAAACGCAGACGGGTCAGCCGACTTGATCTTGACCGCTTCATCAAGCGCAGCGACCATGGCGTTTATTTCAGCTAAATGCGATGCTTTCCCAGGAATCCCTCTAGCCATGGAAGACACTTTTTCGCCATTTTTAGTCACAACTACGCCTATGCCTGCTGATTTATCTTGTGGACTAAAGGAGCCGTCAAAGTAGATTTCAAACGGTTTGGCGCAGGAAGGGTTATTCTTTTTTGGTGTGGTTGGGTTGAATTTCTGAGGTTCCAGTTTCTTATCCATATTTCTTTATAAGATTCTGGAATTGTTTGTCAAATGACGGAGGTCTCGGCTAGATTTTATTCGTGGGAGGGAAGTATCTAACGGGAGTTTGGGAAAAACACAAAGGGGACATCTGGTGGGTTACCAACACCTGCAGTTAACATCGCTAAATATGCCAAGCATTCTTTTGGCAATTCAAATCCGTAGTGGTGAACAGACTTGCCCAGGCAACACCATGAAAAACGCGGCCGCTATTACGCTCTTCAAATCCATGCGGTCGTGTGACGTTTTGGACTCCTCCGATCGGCGACGGTCTTATCTTTCAACTCCAAATCCATACGGTCATGAGACTTGTTACGAAATCGCTAAAATGCTTAGAGCAATTAAGGGTACTTCAAACCCATACGGTCATGCAGCATTGTTTCGAGTTCACATGGCGCAAATTTTTCCAGGCGGCAAACCTTCAAATCCATACGGCAATGCGACTTGTTGCTCTGAAGCAGCAGGATGTGAACTTGGAACAGACACTTCAAACCCATACGGTCATGCGACCTGTTGCATATGAAGCTTGGAACATAAATTTATCAATAAATCTTCAAGTCCATAAGGTCGTGCAACATGTTTCCCGTGCAGAGCGAGGAGATAGATAGTCGTTACACCTCCAAATCCATAAGGTCGTGCAGCAATGCTTCTTTAAGCTTTTAAGTTATCAATATCCTGGCAACTTTAGACTTCAAATCCATAAGGTCGTAAAACTTGTCTCGCTTCAGCTCC